>Ga0190367_1000004_pt1 | contig 198027 bp, 191 predicted proteins | sample 4872181011_MG_FD_171838 | JGI IMG/M metagenome (GOLD analysis project Ga0190367, IMG submission 171838) | Hydrothermal vent microbial mat bacterial communities from Southern Trench, Guaymas Basin, Mexico - 4872-18-10-11_MG | ecosystem: Environmental > Aquatic > Marine > Hydrothermal vents >...
GTTTTAATACTTCGTTCCCAAATCGAGAGGGTAGGAGATAAGAACTTTCTATATGACAATGACAATCTATAAGTCCGGGTGTAAGATAACAACCTTCTCCATCAATCGTTATATCTCCTTTTATTTTACTTTCAGATATTAATGCGATTCTGCCCTTTGATATCCCGACAGAATATTTTCTAAAAGTAAGTTCTTTGAAATCAGGAATAAGAACATTGTTTATTGCTATTTCCATAATTAAAAAATTAAGTTCATTTTAAAAAATTTAAATTTTCTCAGGTGCTGGTAGTATAATAAACTTAAATGAGTTTATATGCTAATTTAATTGAAGGCATATTTTTGAAAAGGCTTAACAGATTTGTGTGTAAGGTTTTAATTAATGGCAAAGAAACTTTGGCTTATCTTCCTAATCCAGGGAGACTCTGGAATCTTTTGCTAAAGGGAAGAAAGATTTTATTAATTCCTAATAATAAAAAAACAAAATTGCCCTATATTCTATTTGCTTGCGAATACGAAAATTTCTATGTTTTGTTACATACTCATTACACTAATAAAATAATTAAAAATCTTATTAAAGAAAAAAGAATCGCTGGGTTTGAAAACTATAAAGTATTAAAAGAAGAAGTAAAAATTTTTAATAGTAGATTTGATTTTATTTTAGAAAATATATTTACAAAAGAAAAAAAGATTTTAGAAATAAAAACTTGTACATATTTTGGAAAAGAAATAGCAATGTTTCCTGATGCAGTAACTAAAAGAGGTACTAAGCATCTTAAAGAATTGGCGAAACTTAACAATGAAAAAATAAAAGGCTGTGTTCTTTTTGTAATTATGAATCCAAATGTAAAATATTTTCTTCCTGCCTATCATATAGATATGGAATTTACTAAAACTTTTATAGAAACGAAGAACAATATTGAATTTAAAGCAATATCCTTAAGATGGGATCCAAAATTTTCAGAAATTCAGCAAATTAAGGAAGTGAAAATCCCTTTTTCATTTTTAGAAAAAGAATTTGCAAATAAAGGGGCTTATTTATTAATTTTAAATTTAGAAAAATTTGAAAAAATAAAAATAGGTGCCTTAGGTATAAAAAATTTTAAACCAGGTTATTATGTATATGTAGGATCTGCTATGAAAAATCTTACTCATAGAATAAAAAGACACCGTAGAAAAAATAAAAATTTAAAATGGCACATAGATTATTTTCTAAAAAAAGCAAAAATAATAACAGATATTTCTATAATTGCTTCAGAAAAATTAGAATGCCAGATTGCTAAAGATTTATACAAAATCTGTGACGGATTTATTTATAGGTTTGGTTCGACAGATTGTAAATGTAAAACACATTTATTTTATTTTGCTGAAAATCCCCTTGAAAGCGATAAATTTCAGGATTTAATTCTTTTTTATAGAATAAATAGGTTAAAAATTTAAATGTTTTATCCACCCTTAAAAATTCAAACAGGTAAAAGAGCTATTATCTGTTTTACACTGCCTGAATGGAATTTTTTAAATAAAAATTTGTTTTTTGAAAAGGGTTTAACCTGGCTTAATATAAAAATTAAATACAATTCTGATGCTATAATTTTAGGGCCATTGATAGGGGCACCGATTGTGGCAATGATTTTAGAATTACTTTCAAAGCTGGGCATAAAAGAAATTCTTGGAATTGGATGGGCAGGTAAAATTAACACAAAGTTAAATCTTGGAGATCTGTTATTACCTCAAAAAGCCTATTCTTTAGAAGGTGTAAGTAAGTTATATTTCCCTTCTAAAAAAGTATTTTTCCCGAATGAGAAGCTTTTAAATATTATAGAAAAGGAAATGAATAAACAATTTATAAATTATAAAAAAGGTAATATACTATCTACAGATGTACCGTTTAAAATTGAAAAAAATAAAGGATTTTTGGAAAAATGGAAAAAGAAAATAAATGCTATAGATATGGAAACCTCAGCATTGTTTTCTGTAGGAAATGCTTTAAATTTGAAAGTTGTAAATATATGTTTTATTACTGATGAAATAGGAAAAACCACTTATAGAAAACCAGAGGAAAAAATTATGGAAATAAGGAAAAAACTGTTAAAATTGTTAGAAAAATTTGTAAGTTATAAAATTTGAAAATGAGGAATAAAAACCCTTTTGAAGTATTTGGACTTTCTCCCAAGATAGTAAAAGAGCTTGATGAAGAGGCATTATATAAATTGGTAAAAAGTGTTTATAGGGTTCTTCAATTAATATACCATCCAGATAGAGGTGGAGATCCTGAAAAATCTTTAGAATTAAACAAAGCCTTTGAATTGCTTAATTTAGAAAAAAATCCAGAATCATTTAAAGAGTATAGGAAAAAATATATAGCAAGACTTTCGCGAAAAACCCTTCAAAGTGAGATCGAAGAATTAAGGACACAGAATAGAAGGTTAAAGTTTTATAATGAATTATTAAAAGAAAAATTCTGGCAGTATTTAGAAACAGGCTTTGAAACAATAGAAAATTTCTTTTCCAATAATAAAATAATCAAATTAAAAATCTTTGATATAGTATCTCATATAAATTTTTCAGATATAAGAAGTATTAAAAAACAGATATATTTTAAAGAACTTATACTTACAAAAGAATTTATATTAAAAAAAAGAAGTTATGAAAAATATTTCATAAAAATACAAAATTACAAATTTTTGGGAACTATAAAGCGAGAATATATTGAACCATGGGTTTTGCTTGAAAGAGATCCAAAAGAAGAAAAATTTATTTTAAAAAACTATATGAACAAAGAAACTTTTATTAAAGAATGTTTAGTTTATTTAAATCCGAAGTTAAATATTAATACTTATGTTTTCTTTTATTACCCTGATGATTTCCAAAAAGTATACTTAGAAGGGGTAATAATTAATACAGAAGAAATAAAAAATATAGAACTTTCAGAAATTTTAGAAATGCAAACCATAAAGTCCTCTATAACTACTGCATTAGCAGAAAAAAAATAGATAAATTAAGTTCTTATTTTAATTTTATTTGCCTCACGATCTAAATAAAAAATTATCAAACCAGTAAGTTCTTTATTTACTTTTAACTCTTTAGTAGTTATATAAATAGATACCTCTGGATAAACTTTCTTAAATACTGTAAGAGTATGAGTTTTTAATTCTTCTAATCTTTTTTGAGTATCTTTAAAAGTAACTTTTAAATTTTCAAGATATTTCCTTCTCAAATTGTATTGTTTATAAATAAGATTTAAAATTTCTATAGCCTTTTGAGAAAGCTTTTTTTCTTTTTTAAGATTTTCTCCCAGCATTATTCCATAAGCTAATTTTTTTAAAACTTGATTTGTCTCATCAATCTCTTTATTAATTCTATAAAATTCGTTCAAAATTACAGGGTTATATCCTACCGCAATATAAGTAGGTATGGAATTCTCATTTCCCAGTTTATTAACTTCTGCATCTTTTGCTACTTTTATTTTTCCGCCATATATTAATCCTCTTCCTGAAATAACTTTTAAGTTGCCCATTATTATTGCTTTAGAGAAAATCATATAATCATAAATAATCAAATCTCCATTTATTTCTAATGTACTATATTCTACACCCCTTATCTCTGCATTACCATTAATTTTTACAACAGTATTTTCACCTCTTATTATTCCAAAGCACTGAAAATTTCCTTTTACTTCTATATAAACTTTATTTTCTGTACTTCCTATTAATTCTAAATCTCCCTCGCAAATAACTTTAAATCCAAATTTTATATCTCCTGTAATTTTCAATTTTTTACCTTTAAAATATACATTTCCTGTAGAATAATCTATATCACCATCTAAGGTATATTCTGGATATACATTGATGGAATCTTTTTCTATTATAACAACACCTGGTTCTTTGGCTTTAATTAGATTATCTTTTTCATCTAAGTATACAAACTTCCCAAGAGAAAATGGAATTTGTGATGGAGTAGGAGGTGGTTCTATAGTATCTCCCCATATATTAATTCCAGGAATTCCTGGAACCGGTGGTATTCTTTTAGCAATTGCCTCATCTTTATCAACACATATTATTTTTTTGTGAAGTTCTCTTAAATCTTCTTTTTCAAATATTTCTTTTTCGTCTTTTGATTTTAAAACCTCGGTTTTATCTAAAAAAGATAAAAATTTTTCCAATATTACTATTTTTTCCGGGATTCCTTCCATAGGTAAAAGACCCTTAGCTAAAATAATTTTATCAGGAAGAATTTCAGGTGTTGGTAGAATTCCAAAAAATCCCTGTTTTTTTAATTCTTTTTTGATTTTATCCCAATCTTTAAGAACCTTAGCTTCTAATATACGATCTAAGGGATCTTCTTTTTCTATATAAAGCAACATATCATCATCAGAGACTTTTACCAAAAAATTATCTATCCATATCCCTAATTTTTTTGCCTGTTCTTTATCTATTTCAGACATATTTTCCGCTTCTACTCTACCCATATTCCTAAGCCTTTTAGATAAAAAGTTTCTTCTACATTTGGGTTAATAGGATGATCAAATGCTTGAAAACCCTGATAAATGATTTTTCCATTTATCCTTAATTTAATTAATTCTTTAATTATCATTTTCCAGAAAGTATCCATTTTTAAAAAATATGAGCAAGAAAAAGGAAAAAACAACCCCTTTTGGAGATTTTTTAATCCCAAAAAATATAATTTTTCATATTTTTTAATACCCAAATCGATATCTTTTTTACTTTTTATAAATGCTGGTGGATCAAGAATAATTAAGTTACTTTCTGGAGGGTCTTTTAAAACTTTAAAGGCATCGCTTTTTACTATAATAATTTTATCTTTCCAGCCATTAATTTTTGCAATTTCTTCAGCTACATTTAAAGCCAATTCGGACCTATCGATAAGAAAAGCTCTTTTGGCTCCACCTTTTAAAGCATAAAAAGAGAAACCACCTATATAGGAAAATACATCAAGTACTATCATGTCTTGGGATAATTTTCTTATAAATCTTCTGTTTTCTCTTTGATCCAGAAAGAAGCCGGTTTTCTGTCCATTTATTATAGGAATTAAAAATTTTATTTCATCTATTTCTATTAATACCGGATCTTTTAGATTTCCCTCCACTACCTCAGTATAAAGCTCCAATCCTTCTTCTTTCCTTTTAGAAGAATCGTTTTTGAAAACTATAACCTCTGGTGTCAATAGATTTTTAAGGGCTGAAATAATAAAATTTTTTAATTTTTCCATTCCCAAAGTGTATAACTGAACTACAATAACCTTGTCAAATACATCTATAATAATTCCAGGAAGAAAATCCCCTTCTGAAAAAACTAATCTGAAAGCTTTTTCATTAGGATATATCTTTTTTCTTAAAGATAGAGCTTTTGAAAATTGGGCGTAAAAGAATTTTTCATCAATAGGTATATTTTCTTTTGTAAGAAGTTTGAGACAATAATAGCTTTTGGGATTAAAATATCCCTGCCCAAGAAAATAATTTTCCGGGGATACTATAGAAACTAATCCTCCTGGTTCAATAGAAGTTTTTAATTTTTCAAAATTATCTATATCCTTAGAAGTAAACCATAAAGAATTTTGAAAATATTTTTTTATTCCTGTTTTATTAAGTTTGATTTGGGGATATAACATTTATTTCGTCTTCATAAAGAATGTTTTTTAGTTTTATAGCATATTTAGAACAATATTTGACACAATTTAAGCATCTTATACATTCTATTGAGTTTAATTCTTCGGGGATAGAGAGATTCATAGGACATATTTTTTCGCAGATATTACAAGAATTACATTTTTCTTTTTCCCAGGAAAGTTGAAATAAACTAAATTTATTAAATATACCGTATATTAAACCTAAGGGGCATATGTTTTTGCAAAAAAATCTTAAATCCATGATACATAAAACAACTATAGAAAACAAAATAAAAGATTTAAAATAAAATGTAAAACTAATTAAATTTCTAAGAGATGGATGAAGTAAGAGATTGAGATAGCCTGCTTCAAGAGTTCCTGCAGGGCAAAGAAATTTACAAAACCATAAAATTCCGTATCCTAAATCATTGAGAAATAAGAGAGGAAAAAGAAATATAAATAATAATAAAATAAAATATTTAAATTTTTTTTGAAAATTTAATGGAAGTGTAATAGATTTTTTATAAAAAGGGATTTTATAAAGAAGTTCTTGAAAGAGTCCAAAAGGGCATAACCATCCGCAAATAAATCTTCCTAATAAAATTCCGGATAAAAATAAAAAACTTATTATATAAAAAAATGGTCCTATTAAAGTTTTAATAGGGAGTGTTCTTGTAGATGAAGTTAAATTCTGTAATATTCCCAAAGGGCAGGCAAAAAGCGAAGCAGGACAGGAATGACAATTTAAACCAAATGCACAAAAATTTTTAAAAAATCCTGTATAAAGATTTTGTGTTTTTAAAAAACCGAAATATCCATTGTGAATAAAAGTGGACAAAAATTGAATCCATGTTCTTATTTTCATTCCAGACCCATACAAGAGACACACAAAAGGGAAGATCTGAAATGGACGAAATTATATCCTTTTAATATTATCCCTGCACAAAAAAATAAAAGTAAAATTAAAAAAATAAAAAAATAAATTTTTTTCATTTTCAATTAAGTTTTTTTCTTATATACTCTGCTATTTCTTCTGCTATGGTTTTAATTAAATCTTCATCTTCTCCCTCGACCATTACTCTATACTTAGGTTCAGTTCCGGATGGGCGCACAATAATCCTTCCTTTCTTTTTAAGTTTTTCCTCAACAAGTTTAATTTTTTCAGATAAGCCTTCTATTTCTTTTACAGGTTTTTTTTCTTTAACCTTTACATTTTTTATTATTTGAGGTGTTTTTTCGAAAAGATTACACAATTCAGAAAGAGGTTTTTCTTTTTCTTTCATAAGAGAGATCAATCTTAAACCTGTAAGAAGTCCATCTCCTGTAGTAGCTTTATCCAAAAATATGATATGACCAGAAGTTTCTCCTCCCAGAAGACCTTTTATATCCCTCAATTTTTCTACTACATATCTATCTCCTACAGGAGTTCTTATAAATTCTATTCCATGAGCATTCAAAAATTTTTCAAGTCCTAAATTATTCATTATGGTACCTACTACTGTATTTTTCCAAAGATAATTTTTATTTTTAAATTCAATAGCAAATAAAGCTAAAAGATCGTCTCCATCAATAAAATTTCCCTTTTCATCAACTATTACAATTCTATCTGCGTCACCATCAAGAGCTATTCCAAGATCAGCATTATTTTTTAATACCGATTCTCTAAGATTTTCAGGATAAAGGGCACCACAATTTTCATTTATATTAACCCCATCTGGAGAACATCCAATTGAAATAACATTAGCTCCAAGTTCCTCAAGAACCAAAGGTCCTACCTGATATGCTGCACCATTAGCACAATCTATAACCACTTTTATACCTTCGAAATTGATATAAGATGGCACAGAAGATTTTAAATGAACCGCATATCTACCTATAGCATCCTTAATTCTGTAAGCTCTTCCTATAGAATCTTTATAAATTCTGATTTTTTCAAATTCTTTATCAAAAATTAACTTTTCTATTGTTTTTTCCATTTCATCTGAAAGTTTAAAACCATCTTTATTGAAAATTTTTATTCCATTATCATAATAAGGATTGTGTGAAGCAGATATCATAATACCTGCATCTGCTCTCATATCCTTTGTTAAAAATGCAATTGCTGGGGTGGGTAAGGGGCCTATAAGCCAGGTAGAAACTCCCATAGAACATAAACCGGCTATTAAAGCAGATTCAAAAATGTAACCAGATAATCTTGTATCTTTACCTATGATTACCTTACTTAAATGAGATTCGCGATTTTTGAATAAATATCCTATAGCTCTCCCGACCTGTAAAGCTATTTCTGGTAACATAGGGTAAATATTAGCCTCGCCTCTAATTCCATCTGTTCCAAATAGCTTCTTATCCATCTTTTAAACCCTCTTTTTATTAGTCTCTTTATAAATTATTTTAACTTTATCTGGAATAATAGAAATTACACCAGAAGGATATATAATTTTTACTTCCATCTCTTTTATAAGTTGTAATTTTAATAAATCCACAGGTTCTGTAAGAACTTTATTTATAGTTTGAATATCTTTTTTAAGTCCTTTAATTAATACTTTTGGAGGGATTAATATCAAAGTAAAATTTTTATTTTTAATATAGGTTTCCTTCCATGCAATATCTACAGGAACTTTTTTGATGAGTAATTTATGAATTATCACAGTAAGATAATCGGGATTTATTTCTTTTATTTTAATTTTTGATGGAAAATTCAATTGTTCCAAAGGAACTCTTACTTGGTAGGTCCCTGGTGTATAGCTCGTTAAATCCAGATTAATTTTAAAAATAGAACCTGAAAGGGCTCTGAGAGAATTTCTTGTAGCAGAAATTTTTATTAGTATTTTAGAAGGTTTGATCTCTATTAAATAATTTGGATTATAAGAATTATAAGTTACAGGAACTTCAATAACTTTTTCTATAGGTTGTCCCCATACTACGAAATACCATAAGGTAGTCCCCAGAAGCAGAGAAATAATTTTTAATTTATGTTCTCTTTTCCACCACTTCATAAGTTACCCTTTTCCACCACGGAGCCCTGGACACAAATCCAAGAAGTTGAGAAAGAATTTTTCTTAAAGTAGCTGGTGTAATATCTCTTGTTATTTTTCCACTTACAGCTAAAGAAATATAACCTGTTTCTTCGGATACAACAATAGCTATTGCATCAGTTATTTCAGTGATTCCAATTGCTGCTCTGTGTCTTGTTCCTAAATCTTTAGCTATATCAGGATTTGTAGAAAGTGGTAAAACTACACCAGCTGCTAATATTTTACCTTTACTTATGATTACAGCTCCATCATGTAAAGGAGATTTAGGATAAAAAATACTTATCAATAATTCTTTTGTAACTTTAGAGTCTATAATAACAGCTCCCTCAATAAATTCTTTAAGGCTAATTTCTCTTTCAAATACTATAAGCGCACCAATCTTTTTTTCAGATAAATAACTTACTGCTTTAACAACTTCTTCAATTCCATGAGAAAATTCTGTCTGAATTTTTGTAAATGGTGCTCTACCAATCTGTGCCAAGGCTTTTCTTATATCGTCTTGAAAAATAATGATAATTAGGATAAAAATAGAAGACATAAAAGTATTTAACAACCAATGAAGTGTTAAAAGTTGAAATAAATCAGAAATAAAATAAAGAAAAAGAATTATAGTTAATCCAGCCACCATTTGTAAAGCACGAGTTCCTTGAATTAAAAGCAAAATACGATAAATCACATAAGAAACAATGAAGATATCAATAAGATCTCTTAATCTAAGTCCTTTAAATACTTCGAGACATCTTTCAAAAAGCAAAAACTCCGTCTGCAAAGAAAAAGCTCCTAAAAATTTAATTTTGCAAGGTTTTAAATAAAATTATAGCATCTTTATTTAAATCAACTCTATGAACTCTTAAAATATTAACACCTTTTAAAAAACAAAATAGAGATACACCTACTGTACCTCCTTCTCTTTGAGATACAGATCGGCTGGTTATTTCACCTATAAAACTTTTTCGTGAATGACCTATTAAAATAGGACGATTAAGTGAGTGAAAAGATTCTAAATTCTTGAGAATAGCTAAATTATGTTCTAATTTTTTTCCGAAACCTATTCCTGGATCTATTATGATGTTTTCAAAATTTATTCCATTATTTACTAAAAAAGATATTCTTTCTTCTAAAAATTTTTTAATTTCTTCTACTACATTTTGATAAACAGGATTAATTTGCATAGTTTTTGGTGTTCCCTTCATGTGCATTATTATTACAGGACACTGAAAATCTTTTATAACTTTTATCATCTCAGGATCTAAACGAAGTGCACTTATGTCATTAACAATATCAGCTCCAGATTTTAAAGCAAGTTCAGCAACTTTAGCTTTATAAGTATCTATAGAAATTGGAATATCTGGGAATTCGTTTCTTATTGCCTTAATAACAGGTATTACTCTTTTTATTTCTTCTTCTTCGGGTACGGGTTCTGAAAACGGACGAGTAGATTCTCCGCCTACGTCTATTATATCTGCTCCTTCTTCAATTAATTCTTTAGCTCTTTGTAAAGCTGAAGAAACATTATAATATTTTCCTCCATCCGAAAAAGAATCAGGGGTTACATTTAAAATTCCCATAAAATAAGGACCCTTTTCCCAATTAAAAACTTTATTTCTAATTTTTAAAGGAGGTAACATTATAATTAAAAAATAAATATAAGAAAATTAAGTTTAATTTTCTTGAAGAATAAGTTTAAATCTTTCGGCATCTATAGTTTCTTCTTCCAGTAAAACCTTAGCAACATTATGAAGTTTGTGAATATACTGAGTAATTATAGCCTTAGCTCTTTCATAACAATGTTGAATAATATTTCTAACTTCTTCATCAATAAGACGGGCGGTTTCTTCAGAATAATCTTTTATTTGAAATAACTCTTTACCCAAAAAAATTTGCTCATCATGTTTACCAAATGTTAAAGGGCCAAGTTTTTTACTCATACCCCATTCACATACCATCTTTTTTGCAATCTGGGTTGCCTTTTTAAGATCATCCTGAGCTCCAGAACTTATTTTGTTGAATACAGTTTCTTCACTTACTCTCCCTCCAAGAAGTACAGTGATCTTTTTAAGTAAATAATCTTCTGTGTAAATATGTCTATCATCAATAGGTAATTGTTGAGTTACTCCCAGAGATTGCCCTCTCGGAATAATACTGATTTTATGAATAGGATCAGGATCAGGAAGATAATATGCAACTAATGCATGTCCTGCTTCATGGTAAGCAATGATTTTTCTTTCTTCTTCACTTAAAATTATCCCTTTTCTTTCTTTTCCCATCAAGATTTTATCTTTAGCCTCTTCCAAATCTTCCATTGTAATTTTTTCTTTTCCTTTTTTTGCAGCTATGATTGCTGCTTCATTTATCATATTTTCCAAATCTGCACCAGTAAATCCTGGAGTTCCTTTAGCTAAGGTTTTGAAATCTACACTTTCATCAATTTTAAATTTTTTTGCATATAGTTTTAAAATTTCTTCTCTTCCTTTTAGATCTGGTGGAGGAACTACTACCTGTCTATCAAACCTACCGGGTCTTAAAAGTGCCGGATCTAAAATATCAGGTCTATTAGTAGCTGCCAGAACTACAATCCCTTCATTTGTATCAAACCCATCCATTTCTACTAAAAGCTGATTAAGTGTTTGTTCTCTTTCATCATGCCCACCACCAAGACCAGCACCTCTATAACGTCCCACAGCATCTATTTCGTCTATAAATATTATGCAGGGACTATTGTTTTTAGCTTGTGAAAAGAGATCCCTTACTCTTGCAGCACCTACGCCAACAAACATCTCAACAAAATCAGAACCACTGATACTAAAAAAGGGAACCCCAGCTTCTCCAGCTATTGCTTTGGCTAATAAAGTTTTACCTGTCCCAGGAGGACCAACTAAAAGAATTCCCTTAGGAATCCTTGCTCCTAATTTTGTAAACTTCTGAGGATTTTTTAGAAATTCTACTACTTCCTGAAGTTCTTCTTTAGCTTCTTCAATCCCTGCTACATCTTTAAAAGTAATTCTTGATTCTCCCGGTTTTATTACACGGGCTCTACTTCTTATAAAAGAAAAAGTACGATTTCCTGGTTGCATTTGCCTCATAAATAAAATCCATAAAGCAATTAATACAATAAAAGGTAACCAGGAAATTAGAAATGATGTAACCCAGTTATTTTGATTTTTTGGTCTTACAACAATTTTTATTCCCTTAGATTTCAATAAAGGTAATAATTGTTGATCCTGGGGAGCATAAGTAATAAAATTTTTCCCAGATGTTAATTTACCTGTAATTTTTTCTCCCTCAATAATTACTTCTGTAACTTCACCCTTCTCAACTTTATTTAGAAAATCAGAATAAGAAATATTTATAGAAGAATAAAAATAATTTTTATTCACAAAAAGATTATAAATAAGAACTATTATAAGACCAAGAGTTAACCAAATTATTAAAATTTTACTTATATTTTTCATTTAAAAATAAATTTATTACAGGTTTTTTTAAAATCAATAACATTTTACAAAACTTCTATTACAACAATTTTGTTGCAATGTTTATCCGGGATATAATCTGGATGAACATAAAGATTCCATATACCTATTATTTCATTTTTATGCTCGAAAATCAAAATTTTTTCTCTTAAAGATGAAGGGATCTTTTTTTCCGAAAAGAATTTTTTCAATTTTTTATGTCCCAAATGTTTAAAAAAAATGCGATCTCCTGGTTTTCTTTTTCTTACTATAAAAGGAAAAGAGAGTTTTTCACCAGAAAATATCATTCTATTCGGGGTTTGAAAAGTTTTCTCTAAAGAGGTTAAAAAAACTTTTAGAGTTTGATTAGTAGGCAAGATATATTCTCCTTCTGAATCAATAATTATTTCAAAATAAGGAAAAGTAAAGACTTTTTTACTGAATCTAAGAGAAGAAGGTTCTTTATAAACCAAAAAATCACCAGGCAGATATACAGGCCCTTTTTTTTCTTTGATAATCAAATTTTCAATGCTTTCAATATGTGTATAAGTGATTCTAAAAAGAGGAACCTCTATTTCTTTAAGTGCTAAGAAATAAATCCTTTTTCTCAAAGAAGGGTGTAATTTTTTTAATTTAGATAAATCTAAATTAAGCTCATTTTCAGAATAAAATTTAAGCTTTTCAAATTCATTCTTAGCTAATTCTTCTATAAATTCTTCTTCTTCTGCAAGTACTAAGGCGGTTTTTCCTATAGTTTTTTTAATATTTTTATTAAATTTTTGCTCCAGAAAAGGTATGAGTATATGCCTTATTTTGTTTCTCATGAATCGTATATCTTGATTTGTATAATCTTCTCTCCATGTTAAATTTCTTTCCAAAGCAAATTTTCTGATTTCATCCTTAGTAACAAAGAGGAAAGGTCTTACTATTAAATCTCTTTTAATTGGAATCCCTGCTAATCCTCTCTTTCCAGTACCTTTAATTAATCTCATAAAGATTTCCTCAGTTAAATCATCTAAATGATGAGCCAAGACAATTTTCTGAAAATTATATTTTTTGGCTAAAAAATACCAGAGATTATAACGAAGTTCTCTTCCTGCCATTTCCAAACTGATTTTTTCTCTTTTAGCATAGGCTGGAACAGAGGCAAAAGAGCAAAAGAGAGGAATATTTTTTTCTTTACACAATTTATATACAAAAATAACATCTTTATAAGAATCTTTTCTTATTTTGTGATCGTAATGAGAGGCAAAGATTTGAAAATTATATTCATTTTTTATTAATAAAAGAGTTTCTAATAAAGCAACGGAATCAAGCCCACCAGATAAGCCAATTAATATTCTTTCTCCGTTTTTAAATAAATTAAAAGTTTTTATATACTTTTTAATTTTATTTATAAACAAATTCAATTAAGAAACTGATTTCAGATATTTTTTTGTTTTTTCCAAGTTTTTTCTTCACCTTTTAATAATCTTTTTATATTATCTTTATGTTTAATCCAGATTAAAAGAGCTAAAAGAGCACTTGTGATAATATATTCAGATGAATAGTGAAAAAGATAAATTAAAAAAGGTAAAGATGCTGTTGTTAATAGAGAACCAACTGATACATAGCCTGATAATGCTACAGCAATTATAAAAAGGCAGAGACCAGCTAACATAGCTTCAGGAGTTAAAAAAAGAAATACACCTATTGTAGTAGCAACACCTTTACCACCTTTAAATTTAAGAAAGACGGAAAATAAATGTCCCAGAACCGCAAAAAATCCAACACCCGCAAGTATAAGTTCCTTAGGATAAGGAAGATCTTTAAGAAAAAGAGAAGCTAATAAAAGAGCTAAGATACCTTTACCAGAATCTCCGATAAAGGTAAGAATTCCCCATTTTTTGCCAAGTAAGCGAGCAACATTTGTTGCTCCAGGATTTTTACTTCCTGCTTTACGTGGATCTATGCCCTGAGGAAGAGAAATTACAAGAGCAAAAGGAATTGACCCAAGAATATAACTCAAAAGAAATAATATTAATAGTTCAAACACCAAAAATATTAAAACCTAAAAATTAATTTTTTAAACTGGATAAACACTGACTACTTTTCTTCCGTGTCTTGTCTCAAATTTTACAATTCCATTTATTTTGGAAAAAATTGTATAATCTTTTCCTAATCCTACATTAAAACCTGGATGAACTTTAGTTCCTCTCTGCCTTATTATTATTTCACCAGCTTTAACATATTGTCCACCAAATCTTTTTACTCCGAGTCGCTTTGAATGTGAATCACGTCCATTTCTAGAAGATCCACCAGATTTTTTATGAGCCATATTTTATCCCTCCAAAATTTATATTTAAATAACTATTTCTTTAATTTCAATTAAAGTATAAGGTTGTCTATGTCCCCTTTTTCTTTTATATCCTTTTTTGGGTTTTTTCTTAAATATAATTATTTTAGGAGATTTTCCATGTTCTAAAATGGAAACCCTTACTTTACATCCTTCTACAAATGGAGTACCAACTTTTAAATCACCATCTTTATTTACCAGAAGAACTTCTGAAATTTCTATTGTTTCTCCAACTTTAGCATTTATTTTTTCTACTTTGATCCTATCTCCAGGTCTCACAATATATTGTTTTCCACCGGTCTTAATTACTGCAAACACTTAGAAACGCCCCCTTTTGAGTTTTTACCTAAAAATAGCTTAAAATCAGCTTTTGTCAAGATTGAAAATTTTTTATAAATAAAAAGCTTCCAGGTTAAAATTACAAATTATAATAATTTTTAGATAAAAATTTTTAATAAAAATAGGGGGGTACCATGAGAGGAAGCTTTAAAGTTAATAAGTTTAATAGATTTAAAAATTCTTTGAAAAACTATTTTAAAGTAATCTTTTTCAAAAATTTTACTTGACTAAATTTATGAAGAGGCTACATTTTTAAAAGATACTTTTTAAAGAAAATTTTAAAAAACTGAGAAATATGCCATTTTTAGCTTTCGATTGTGAAGGTCCCTTAACCCTTAATGATAATGCTTTTGAATATTGTTCTACAATTATACCTAAAGGTGATTTCTTTTTTACTCAAATTTCTCGTTTTGATGATTATTTAGCAGATATTAAAAAAAAGCCCGGTTATAAAGCAGGAGATACATTAAAACTAATTTTACCTTTTTTAAAATTATTTTCAGCAGATAATCGTAGTCTCAGGGAATTTTCAAAGAAAACTATAATATTTCTTCCTCATATCCCCGAAATTTTACCACAATTATACAAACTTTTGCCTACTTTTATAATAAGTACAAGTTACAGGCCTTATTTAGAGGCTCTTTCTGAAATTGCTAATTTCCCTATGGAAAATATTTTTTGTACTGAGGTTGATCTTGATAAAGTTAAACTTTCAAAAGCAGAAGCGAAAGTTTTAGAGGGGCTTTATAAAGAAATTATTTCAATGCCAGAAATAATACTTCCTAAACACGCAAAAGAACCCTCAGATCTTTCATCAGAACTCCTTAATATATTGGATCGTTTAGAAGAAATATTTTTTGAAATTATCTGGAATATGGATATAGGTGTATTTTTAAGAGAAGTTAATCCTATAGGAGGAACCGAGAAAGCAAAGGCATGTGAAAAAATTTCTACTGAACTATCAATTCCTTTTTCTCAGGGTTTTTATGTGGGAGATAGTATTACAGATGTTGAAGCATTGTCTTTATTAAAAGAAAATAACGGGGTTTCTCTTGCCTTTAATGCTAACAGATATGCATTAAGAAGCGCAGAATTTTATGCTCTTTCTAAAGAAGGCACAATATTTTTAGAGATTATAAAAAAATATTTAGATGGAGGCAAAAGTAGATTATTAAAGTTCAAAGATAAATATTTTGAATTTGGTTTAATTCCTGAGGAACCTGATAAATTGGAAGCTCTTATTGAAAAAAGCGAAAGTTTCAGAAAGAAGGTCAGAGGAGAGATAATAGGAGCTCTTGGATGATTCCTTTACAGGATATAGTTCCTCGTAGGAAACCCCCGATCATTACTTATCTTTTGATTTTAATTAACGTACTTGTCTTTTTTCACGAAGTTTCTCTTCCTCTCCACAAAAGAGAAGAATTTTTTCAAGTCTGGGGTTTTATACCTGCAAGATTTTTTGATAATTACTTTTCGATTTTAATTGGTGAGTCCTCTTTTCATAAATACTTTACTTTATTTACTCATCTTTTTATTCATGGAGGATGGTTTCATTTAATAGGTAACATGTGGACTTTATGGATATTCGGAGACAATGTAGAAGATCGTTTGGGGCCTTTTAAATTTTTATTGTTTTATCTTTTATGTGGTATAAGTGCTACTTTAGTACATTCTTATATTCATCAAAATTCTGTAATTCCAGTAGTAGGAGCTTCTGGTGCTATCTCAGGTGTAATGGGGGCTTATTTTATTATGTATCCTTTGGCAAGAATATTAGTAATGATGCCTGTGTTTTTTATACCGATTTTCTTTGAATTACCTGCTTTTTTATATCTTGGTTACTGGTTTTTGATTCAATTTTATAGCGGGCTCTTTTCCTTAACTCTTCCTAATGCTTTTGGTGGAGTGGCATGGTTTGCTCATATAGGTGGTTTTATAACAGGTGCTTTAATTATCAAAATATTTTGTAGAAGACGTCGGAAATTTTATAAAGACGAATATTCTATTTTTGGTGCCCTATTAGATTAAAAAATAAAACTCAGGAGGTCAATTTTTATGATAGGATTTGGAGATTTATTCTGGATTTTGTTTTTAGCTTTGGCAATGCAACCATTTTTAAGACAAAAATTTTTAGAGCTTGCTCGTCAAAAAGCTATTGAAAATCTGGAAAAAAAGAGAGGCTCAAGAGTTATCCTTTTGGTTCATAGACAAGAAACAATGAGTTTTTTTGGTTTTCCAATTATGCGGTATATAGATATAAATGATTCAGAAGAAGTAATAAGAGCCATTCATTTAACAGATAAAGATGTGCCTATTGATATAATACTTCATACTCCAGGAGGATTAGTTTTAGCCTCTTTACAAATTGCATTAGCTATTAAAAAACATCCTGCAAAAGTAACTGCATTTATACCTCATTATGCAATGAGTGGAGGAACTCTTATTGCTCTTGCTTGTGATGAAATTATTATGGATGAACATGCTGTGTTAGGGCCTGTTGACCCTCAAATTAAAGAATATCCCGCAGCATCGATTTTAAGATTAACCAAAAGAAAACCTGTAGAACACATAGATGATAGAACCTTGATTCTGGCTGATATTGCGGAAATGGCTTTAAAACAAATGAAACAAAATTTGAGACTGATTTTAAATGACAAATATCCTCCAGAAAAGGTTGAAGAAATAATAGAGGTTTTATCTCAGGGATATTTTACCCATGATTATCCTATTACTTATGAAGAAGCTAAAAAATTAGGACTTCCTGTTAGTAATAAAATGCCTCCAGAGATTTATCAATTAATGAAACTCTTCCCCCAACCTACTCGAACAACACCTTCTGTAGAATATATACCTTTACCCAAAAAGAAAGTAGATTCTTAAACAAGTGATTTTAAAGTTTTCTCAAAAATTTTGTAACTCTCTTCTCCCCACAATACAAAACGAACCAGTTTAGGCTTTTTATGTTCTTTTAAAAAACTAATTACAGTTTCTAAAGCTATTTTTGCTGCATCTTCCATGGGATATCCATAAGCACCGGTACTAAGAGAGGGAAAGGAAATAGAAGAAATATTATATTCTACAGCTTTAAGTAAAGAATTTTTATAAGCACTTGCCAAAAGTTCTGGTTCTCCATGTTTACCATCTTTATAAATAGGACCTACTGCATGAATAACATATTTAGCTTTAAGATTCCCTCCACCAGTGATTACAGCCTGTCCAGTGGGACAATGAGTATATTTAGCTCTTAATCCTTCTAAAATAGAAGGGCCTCCTTTTCTATGAATAGCTCCATCAACACCACCGCCAGGGATAAGTTTTTCATTTGCAGCATTTACAATAGCTTCTGTATCCTGCTCTGTAATATCTCCCTGAACTATTTCTAAAATACAATCATTAATCTTAACTTTCATCATATTAAATATTATATTATTAATTGAATTAAAAGACAAGAACTTTTGTTTTAAAATAAAATAAAAAGTATAAAAATTGACAAAAGTCAGTTTTTTGACAAGAAAGATTAAGATAATTAAAAAAGATAAAATAAAAAATTCGGCATAAAATTTGTTTAAATTTTAGAAAGGGGGTAAAAAATGCCAAATAATGAAGGAGAAACAACTCTTAAAAGAGGCGATAAGAAAAAACTGATTTTGTTTATTTTTATTGGAATATTGATTATAGGAATTGCAGGAGGGATTGTAACATTTTTAATGGAGGGAAAAGAAAATAGAGTAGAAGAAGGTACTGAGCATAAAAGAATTGAGAGAAGAATTTCACACAATACAGTTTTTGTGGATTTGGATCCAATAGTAGTAAATCTTCTTGATCCAACCGGGAAAAGGTATCTACAGGTGCGTATATGTTTGGAGGTCCCAGATGAAAAAGCTGAAGAAGAAATAAAAGAAAAAACACCAGTGATACAAGATACTATAATTTCTACTCTGGGAAGTAAAACAGTAGAAGAGGTATTACAACCAGGAGCTAAAGAGTTGATAAAAAAAGAACTTTTAGAAAAAATAAATCAAGTAATAGGAGAAGATCTTGTTCTTAATATGTATATTACTCAATACATAGTGGAGTAGTTATGGAAAAAATACTCAGTCAAGAAGAAATAGATGCTTTATTAGCAGGGTTAGAAGAAGGTCAGATAGATCTTACTTCTCAGGAAGAGGCTGTAAAAGGGAAAGAAATTAAGCCTTTTGACTTTAGAGACTATACTATTTCAACACGATTAAAAATTCCAGGTTTAGAGGTTATAAATGAACAATTAGCTCGTGGTTTGAGAATGCAGTTTTCTACTCTTTTGCGAGAAATGGTTGATATTACAAACATGCCTATTCAAATGGAAAGATTTAAAGATTTTTTAAATAAAATACCGGTCCCAGCTTCTGTTCATATTTTTAAATTAGAACCTTTAAAGGGCCAAGTTTTGCTTATTATAGATGCTCCTCTTGTATTTGTTTTTGTCGAAAGATTCTTAGGGGGTGGTGAAAGAAAGTTAATTAAAGTAGAAGGGAGAGAATTTACCCCTATTGAGCAAAGACTTATTAAAAAAGTGGTTAACATAATATTTACTGAACTTGAAAAGGCTTGGAGAAATATCTATCCTGTAAAACCAAAATATATAAGAGGGGAAGTAAATCCTCAATTTGCAAGAGTTCTTCAACCAGAAGAAGCAGTTATAGTAAATACTTATGCGGTAGATTTAGAGGCACTAAATGGAAAAATATGGATATGCTATGGATTAAGTACTCTTCAACCTGTAAAAGAAAAATTACATTCGCCTTATCAAATAGAAGAATATGTTGATATAACATGGAAGAAAAATATTGAACAGCATATTTTAAGTAGTGAGGTATGTTTAAAAGCCTGTCTTGGTAAAGCCCAGATTACTATTGGTGATTTAATTAATCTGGAGAAAGGTGATGTAATAGTTCTTGATAAAAAAATAGAGGAACCTTTAGAAGTTTATATTGAAGATGTGCCTAAAATATTAGGTAAATTGGGAATTTTTAAAAATCATATAGCTATTCAAATAGAAAAATTTTTAACTTTAGAAGAACAATAAAAACTGGGGGATTGGGATGTCAGAAGAAATAAAAAACTCAATTGAAGAAAGTAAAAAAATCGAAGAAAAAAAGGATAAAAGCCCTCAAGAGTCTGAAGAAAAAGGTTCTGATGAATTAATGGATCTTTTAGAAGAAGCACTGGAGGAACCAAAAGATACATCTTCAAATCAGGAACAATCCGAATCTTCTTCTCAAGAAAAAAGTAAATCAGAAACCCAGCCTGCAAAGTTAGAACAACTATCGCCTCAAAAAAAGGGAGAAGTTTATCCAGAGCTTGAATTTATTTTAGATATTCCTCTTGAAGTTTCTGTAGAAATTGGAAGAACAAAGATGTTAATAAGGGATCTTTTGAAACTTAATCAAGGATCCATTGTTGAATTAGAAAAATTTGCAGGTGAACCAGTGGAAATATATGTTAATGGGAAGTTAATGGCTAAAGGAGAAGTAGTGGTAGTAAATGATAAATTTGGAGTCAGGATTACAGAAATTATAAGCGCTCAAGAAAGAATAAGAAAACTGGGATCTTAAAATGGAATTAATAAATTATTTAGAAACTCTTGGGGTATTACTCTTAATTCTCAGCTTTTTACCTATTGCTCTTTATTTTTATAAAAAATTCAATTTTAAACATCTGGAAGGAAAACATATAAAAATTCTTGAAATAAAACCAATTAATTATAAGGCACAGATTTTGCTTATTGAAGTTGAAGGAAAAAAATATCTTATTGGCCTTGCAGATAAAGGTTTTTCTTATTTAGGAGAGATTAGGAATGATAGCTCTTAGTTTTTATACTTTGGTTTTACCTACTATAAAAATTGGATTAGAGCCTATTCAGAGACCTGAACAACTTTCCACAACTCTTCAGATTTTACTTTTATTAACAATTCTTTCTGTAGCTCCTGCGCTTCTGTTAATGCTTACTTCATTCGTCAGATTAACGGTAGTCTTCTCTATCTTGAGACATGCCTTAGGTACTCAACAAACTCCTTCTAATCAAGTTCTTATCTCTTTAGCATTATTTTTGACATTTTTTATTATGGCTCCTACCTTTAAAGAAGTATATCAAAATGCTATAGTCCCGTATTTGAACAAAGAAATAAATGAAGAAGAATTTTTTAAATACGCTTCAGAACCATTTAAAAAATTCATGTTGAAAAATACTCGCGAAAAAGATCTTGCACTTTTTATCAAAATTCGAAATGAACCAAGACCTGAAACCCCAGAAGACGTCTCAATGCTTACACTTATTCCTGCTTTCATGATTAGTGAACTTAAAACAGCTTTCCAAATAGGATTTCTTTTGTATATACCTTTTTTAATAATTGACATAGTGGTCTCAGGTGTACTTGTATCAATGGGTATTTTAATGTTACCTCCGATGATGATTTCACTTCCTCTTAAACTTTTGCTTTTTGTTCTGGTAGACGGCTGGAATTTATTAATAATGTCCTTGGTAAAAAGCTTCTTTTAATAAAGGAGGGAATTTATGACAGAAACTACAATTTTGGCTTTAGCAAGACAAGCAATTGAGCTTTCGGTTTTTATTTCTGCACCCATGTTACTTACAGCTTTAATTGTAGGTCTAATAATCAGTATTTTCCAAGCAGTTACTCAAATTCAGGAAATGACTTTAACCTTTGTTCCTAAAATTTTAGCAATGGTTTTAGTATTTTTTTTAACTTTACCCTGGATTCTCAAAAAATTAACAGTTTTTACACAGAATCTCCTTTTGAATATTCCTAATTTTATTAAATAAAAATGGAATTTTCAGCTATTTTATATCAGCAGTTATATAAATTCTTTTTTGTATCATTTAGAATATTATTGCTTTTTTTTCTATTTCCTTTTTTTAGTCCGATTTACTTTCCTCTTAGAATAAAAATCTTTATAGCTTTGATTCTGGCTTTAATTATAACTCCTGCGGTGAATTTTAAATTGCCGCAAGTTTTTGATATTTATCATGTGACATTAATATTTTTCAATGAGTTCCTTTTAATTTTTATAATCTCTTTAATTTTCAGATTTATTTTAGCAGGTATTCAATTAGGTGGAGAAATGGTAGGAATTCAAATGGGATTCGGTATTTCGCAGACTATTGATCCACTTTCCGGATTTAGTTTACCTGTTATTTCACAACTGATTTATATAGTTATTCTCTTATTTTTTTTCACTTTTAATTTGCATCATTATTTAATCTATTTTCTTTGTCAGAGTTTTGAAAAAATTCCTCCAGGAAGTTTTGAACTCAATAAAAACTTAATAAATTTAATAATCAAAAATAGTGGACTTATTTTTGAACTAAGTGTCAAATTTTTGTCTCCGCTTTTAATTTTCATGATGTTAATTTATATAAGCATGGCTATTATTGCGAGATTCATTCCTCAAATGAATGTAATTTTTGTGAGTTTTCCTTTAACTATAGGATTAGGTTTAATTTTTTTTGGTTTAATGCTTGTTTTATTACCAAGGATTATTTATCCCTATTTCAATAAATATTTTGAGATTTTAACTATACTTTTAAAAATTCACTAAGGTTTTAAGAATATGCCAGAGGAAGAAACCTTACAAGAACGAACAGAAGAACCTACTCCACGAAGAAGAGAAGAAGCTCGGAAACGTGGACAGGTTGTAAAAAGTAGAGAACTTTCATCAGTTGCAATACTTGGTTCAGGTTTTTTAATGCTTTTTATTTTAAGCTATATATTCTTTCAACAATTTTATCTGATATTTACCAGATCTTTTGACTATTTTTCTGTTGAGCTTAATTTTGATAATATTTTCTATATCGCAAAGACTTTTCTATTTTTTACTTTAAAAATTATATTGCCTCTGTTTTTAATCATGAGTTTAGCAGGTATATTGGTTTATCTTTTACAAACAGGGGGAGGGGTTTGGGCAAGTGAGGTTATTACTCCAAAAATAGAAAGAATTAATCCTGTAGAAGGTTTTAAAAGGATATTCTCCCTTGTTTCACTTTTTGAGTTAATAAAAGCACTTATCAAACTGGCAATTATTATAGGTGTTACTTACTGGATAATTCAAAAGAATTTTTACAACATTTTAAAACTTTTGGGAGTTAATGTTAATTATATAGCATTTTGTTTTAAAGTAATTTTAAAAGAATTTGTAAATAAGCTTATAATCGTTTTAATTTTTCTTGCAATTTTAGACTGGTTATATAACAGATGGGATGTAGAAAGAAAATTAAAAATGACCCGACAGGAATTAAAAGAAGAACTTAAGCACACAGAAGGAGATCCATGGGTTAAAGCAAGAATAAGACAAAGACAGAGAGAAATTGCTCGTGCAAGAATGCTTGCAGAAGTTCCCAAAGCAGATGTAGTTATTACTAACCCAGAACACTATGCAGTAGCTTTAAAATACGAATTTAAAAAAATGCCAGCTCCACAAGTCATAGCAAAAGGAAAAAGGTTTTTAGCTCAAAAAATTAAAGAAATCGCAAGAAAATACAATGTGCCAATTTATGAAGATCCTATTTTGGCACAAATCTTGTATGCAAAAGTAAAAATAGGAGAATACATACCAGAAGATTTATATAAGGCTATAGCTAAAATTTTGGCATATGTTTACAAAATTAAAAATAAAAAAATTATTTAATAAATAAATGGAAAGAGAAGCCACGCTAAGGAATTTTTTTGATTTATACAATATTAGCACAGTAATTGGAATTATTCTCTTACTTGGTATAGTAATTTTTCCTTTACCCAGGTATTTAATAGATTTTGCTTTGGCTCTTAATATTTCTATGGCTTTATTAATTCTTATTATGGTAACCCAAGTTCCCAAGCCTCTTGATTTTGCTGCTTTTCCGTCTCTGCTTTTGATTACTACATTATTTAGACTTTCTATGAATATTGCTACTACAAGAGTAATTCTTTTAAAAGGTCACGAAGGCACCTTAGCAGCAGGGCATATTATTAAAAGTTTCGGAGAATTTGTAGTAGGGGGTAATTATATAGTTGGTTTTATTGTATTTCTTATTTTGGTATTGATAAATTTTGTAGTGATTACCAAAGGTGCGGGTAGAATTGCTGAGGTGGCAGCAAGATTTACTTTGGATGCGATGCCAGGAAAACAAATGGCAATAGATGCAGATTTAAACGCAGGGCTTATTGATGAGGCCGAGGCAAAGAGAAGGAGACAAGAAATTGCTAAAGAAGCCGATTTTTATGGTGCTATGGACGGAGCTTCTAAATTTATCAGAGGAGAAGCTATAGCAGGTCTTATTATAACTTGTATAAATATTATAGGAGGAATTCTTATAGGAACCTTACAAAGAGGATTAGATCTCTCTACATGCGCTCAGACTTATACAATTTTAACTATTGGAGATGGATTAGTTTCTCAGATTCCGGCTTTAATTGTTTCTACATCTGCAGGTATTCTTGTAAGTCGTGCAGCTGCTGAATCTGGTATGGGAAGAGATATTGCTTTTCAGTTTGGTAGTTATCCTGAAGTTATGATGCTTGCAGGTGGAGCTGTGTTTATTTTAGCTCTTGTGCCAGGGCTTCCATTTATTCCATTTTTCTTTTTAGCTGCTCTGCTTTTTACCTTAGGTTATGTAACCCATTCTTTTCAGAAGAAAAAAGAGCAAGAAAAAGCGATGAAAGAAGAAGCCCCTCCACCACCTCCAGAAGTGGAAGAGATTAAACCAGTAGAATTACTTGCTATAGAAGTAGGTTACGGTTTGATTTATTTAGCTGACGAAGTAAGAGGCGGAGATTTGTTGGAAAGAATCAAAAATTTAAGAAGACAATTGGCTCAAGAACTTGGGATCCTTATACCACCTGTTCATGTGCGAGATAATTTAAGCCTTAAATCTGGTGAATATTTAATTTTAATTAAAGGAATAGAAGTAGCTAAAGGGGAACTAATGCCAGGATATTTGATGGCTTTACCTCCTGGGCCAGATACTCCGCCTCTGGAAGGGGCTATTCCTACAAAGGAACCCACTTTTGGAATGACAGCTTATTTTATTCCAGAAGATAAAAAAGAAGAAGCAGAAACAGCAGGATATACTGTAGTAACTTTATCCACTGTTATTGTAACACACCTTGCTGAAATTGTTAAAAGGTATGCAGATGAATTATTAACAAAACAAGAAGTGCAAAAAATTATTGATTCCTTAAATAAATATTATCCCAAGGTAGTAGAAGAATGTTTGAATAATACATCTTTAACCACTATTCAAAAGGTACTTCAAAATCTCTTAAAAGAAGGAATACCTTTAAAGGATCTTATTACAATTTTTGAAACAATTAGTGATTATAGTGTGAATATAAAAGATCCTGATATACTTACAGAATATGTAAGACAAAAACTTTCACGCTACATAGTGAAACCTCATTTAGTTAATAATACTTTATCAGCTATACTCGTAGGTGATGATATAGAGGAGGCTATAAAGAAGTCTCTTCAGCGAACAGAGCAAGGTGTATTTTTGATGATTGATCCAAAGATAGGAAGTAAAATAGTTGCTGCGTTGACTCAAGCAGTGGAGAGAGCAGGGCAAAAGAATATTGTTCCTGTTATAATCTGTAGTCCAACTGTAAGAAGGCATTTAAGGAAACTTATAGAAAGAAGCCTTTATTATATTTCTGTAATTTCTCAGGCTGAAATTCCACCAGAAATAAAAGTAGAAGTTTTAGAAGTTGTGAGATTAGTAAAGGAATAAAAAATGAAGATTAAGAAATTTACAGGAAAAAATATAGCAGAAGCATTAAGCAAAGTAAGAAAAGAACTCGGAGAAGATGCAGTTATTCTTGATTCAATAAAAATAAAAAGAAATGGAACTACATATTACGAAATTGTCGCAGCAATTGATGAACAGGATATTGAATTGTCTTTACCACAGACTTATCAACAAGGAGAAAATATAAATAATAAAATAATAGAAGAATTAAAAGACATAAAAAACCTGATTCAAAAAGCTCTACAACCTCAATTAAAAAACTGGGATTATTTAAAATATTTGGAAATGGGTATTCCTTATATAGTAGCTAAAGAAATGATAGAAAAAGGATTAACACTTTCAGAATTTATTAAGAAAAAAATAAAAGAAAAAGGAGCTATTCCAAATTCCAAATATCAGGTTTTTATAGGTGAAAATGGAGCAGGGAAAACAAGCGGTATTTTTAAACTGGCTATATGGTATAAATGCAATTATAAAGCAAATATAATTATTATAAGTCTTGATAATTACAAAGTTGGTTCACATTTTCAAAGTAAAAGATTAGCAGATCTTCTTGAAATAGATTTTGAGATTTTAGATATTAGAGATTTCAAAGAGATAGCAGGAGCTTTAAATAAGTATGATTATGTGTTGGTAGATACTCCTGGTCTTGAGGAATTTTGGATAGATGAGTTACGAGATTTAGTCGAAACCCTTTCCTTTTTAAGATTCCAATGGGTTATAAAAGCAACAGAGCATTATGAATATGCGCTTAAATTTTGGGAAAAGATTGCAAAATTACCTGTTGAGGGGATATTTTTGACTTTTACAGATCGAATATTTAATAGCTTGCCACTTTTATGGCTTCTTGATGTAAAACTTCCGCCTATTACTTTTCTTTCGACAGGAAAAAGAATTCCCGAAGATATATCAAGAGGAGAAGAAAGAATACTAAAAAATTTCTTTTTAAGAGGGATTGAAAAACAATAAAAAAAACTTAAAAATATTTTCAAATACTGGGGGAAAATAATGAGAAGTATCGCTGTTGCAAGTGGAAAAGGAGGTGTAGGAAAGACCAGTTTTGTAATAAATTTAGCTATAGCTCTTGCGCAATTATATCAAAAGGTTTTGATTTTTGATGCGGATCTTGGATTAGCTAATGTTGATATAATGCTCGGAATTTCTCCCAAATTTGATATAAGACATGTATTGAATGGAGAACTTTCAATAAAACAAATTATTTATAAAACAGATTATGGATTTGATTTTATTCCAGCTGGTTCTGGTGTTTCAGAACTTACTCAATTAACTTCTAATCAAAAATTATTACTTCGGGATCAGATGGAAGAGGCATTTAAAAATTATGATTTTTTGCTTTTTGATAGTGCTGCCGGGATTTCAGATAATGTGTTATTTTTTAATCTTTTAGCCGGGGAAAGAATAGTTCTCTGCACATCAGAACCTACTTCAATTGCAGATGCATATGCATTGATGAAAGTAAGTTATAAAAAACATAGAATCAAAAATTTCTATTTAGTAGTTAATATGATTAGAAATGAAATAGAAGGGAAAAAAATTTATCAACAATTACTTTATGTTATCCAAAAATTTTTACCAGAGATAAAGCTTTCTTATTTAGGTGGGATTTCTTTTGATGAATGTATAAAAAAAGCGATACAATCTCAAATTCCTTATATGTCTCTTTGTTCTGATTCAGCAACAGTTCAAGATATAAAAAATATAGCATCTAAACTTTTAAGATTTGCCCCTCAAGAAGATAAAGGGCTTGAAATGTTTTTAGAAAAATTGGTAAGTATTTAGTTAAAAATGAGTATTAAAAAACAGCAATTATTTAAGGAAAAACCACCACTTGAAAAACTGGTAGAAGAATTTTTGCCAGTGATTAATTACTGGGCAAATAGATATGCTTCTCATGTAAATCCTGTATTGAGTAAAGAGGATCTTATTTCTGCAGGAGTAATAGGTTTGATAGAAGCATATAATAGGTATGACCCTTCAAAAAAAGTAAAATTTAGAACTTTTGCAGAATTTAGAATTAGAGGAGCTATACTTGATGAAATCAGAAAAATAGATATAATACCAAGAAGTGTTAGAGATAAAATTTCTCAATTTGAAGAAAAAATAAAAAAACTTTATCAAAAACTTGGTAGAATGCCCAAAGAAGAAGAAATTGCTGAAGCTATGGGAATGAGTTTAGATCAATATTATAAATTTTTAGAAAATATAAAAGGAATTAATTTTATTGATATAGAAGATCTAAAAAAGAAATTACCAGATTTAGACGAAGAAGATATTTTTAATTTTATTCCTGATAATTCCCAAAATGATCCCTTTGAAACAGTAGCATTAAAAGAACTTCAGGAAAAATTAGAAAAAGCATTGGATTATCTTACAGAAAGGGAGAGGCTGGTGCTGGCTTTATATTACTTTGAAGGACTTACTATGAAAGAAATTGCCAAGGTTTTAAATTATACTGAAAGTAGAATTTCTCAGCTTCACAATCAGGCTATTTTGAAGTTAAGAAGTATATTAAAATTAACTTCATAAAAAGGAGGAAATATGCCTATATTTGAATTTCAGTGTGAAGAATGTGGAGAAATTTTTGAAGAACTTATTTTAGATGGGAAAATAGATGACATTACATGTAGAAAATGTAAAAGTCCTAAGGTTAAAAAACTTATTTCAAAAGTTAGTTTCAAATCAGAAGGAAAATTTGTGAATTCTTCTGGCTCATCTTGCAATATTTGCAAAGGTGGCACCTGCAGTACATGTAAATAAGAGATTAATTCCTGAAGGTTACAAAAATTGAAATTAAGGGTAGGGACAAGAGGGAGTAAATTAGCTCTGGCTCAAACAGATTGCGTTATCACTGCTCTTCAAAAGATTTATCCTGAAGTGAAATTTGAAAAAGTTATTATTAAAACAACAGGAGATAAAATACTGGATTCTCCTTTAAGTAAAATCGGAGGAAAAGGTCTTTTTGTAAAAGAAATAGAACACGCATTATTAAGAGGGGATATTGATTTTGCAGTCCATAGTATGAAAGATGTTCCCTCAGAGCTTCCAGAAGGACTGGAAATTGCATGTATTCCTGAAAGAGAGTCTCCTTTTGATGTATGGGTTTCTAAATACAGATCCTTAGAAGAACTTCCTCAAGGTGCAAGAGTAGGAACAAGCAGTTTAAGAAGGCTTTCTCAAATTAAAAAAAAACGTAAAGATCTTGAGATATTACCTCTCAGAGGTAATGTAGATACACGTTTGAGAAAATGGAAAGAAGGGCAATTTGATGGGATTATTTTAGCTGAGGCAGGTTTGAAAAGACTTGGTATAAAACTGAATTATTTTCGTTTATCTTTAGAAGATATGATTCCTGCGGTAGGGCAAGGGGCTCTGGGGATTGAAGTCAGAGAAGATAATCAGCTTGTTAAAAAACTTTTAAAATCTATCCATTCGAAGACTACAGAAATTTGTATAAAAGCAGAGAGAGCGTTTTTAAAAACATTGAGAGGAGGGTGTCAAGTTCCCTTAGGTGCTTATGCATTTATAAATAATAAAAAATTAATTATAACAGGATTTATTAGTGATCTTAATGCAGAGAGATTTTATAAACTTACTGAAGAAGGTGATCTAAAAAATCCAGAATATTTAGGAGAAACTTTAGCAAAAAAACTTTTAAAAACAGGAGGAGAAGAGATTTTAAAAGAACTTTATAGAGAATAAGGAGAAGAAGACTTGGGGAAAGTATATCTTGTTGGAGCAGGACCAGGAGATCCTGGGCTTATTACTGTAAAAGCTAAAAATTTATTGGAAAAAGCTGATGTTGTGATATATGATTATCTTGCTAATCCAAGATTTCTAAACTTTTGTAAAGAAGGTACAGAAAAAATTTATGTAGGAAAAAAGGGTGGTTTTCATACTGTTTCTCAAGAAGAAATAAATAAACTTCTTGTAAAAAAAGCTAAAGAAGGGAAAACAGTAATAAGACTTAAAGGTGGAGATCCGTTTCTATTTGGAAGAGGGGGAGAGGAAGTAGAAGAACTTGTAAAAAATAATATTCCTTTTGAAGTTATTCCCGGTATTACCTCTGCTATTGCAGTTCCTGCTTATGCAGGTATTCCTGTAACCCATAGAAATTATACTTCTACTTTAGCTATAATAACAGGACACGAAGCTGAAGGGAAATCCGAAAGTAAGATTAATTTTGAAGCTATAGCTAAATTAGGTACATTGATATTCTTAATGGGGGTTAAAAATCTTCCTTATATTATTAAAAATTTAATTCAAAATGGAAAATCTCCCGATACTCCTGTAGCTGTCATTCAATGGGGAACTACTCCCAAACAAAAAACAGCTGAGGGAACACTTAAAAACATTGTTGAAAAAGTTCAAGCTTTAGGTATTACAGCTCCTGCAATAATTGTAATTGGAGAAGTTGTTAAATTAAGGAAAAAATTTAATTGGTTTGAGACCAGACCTTTATTTGGAAGAAAAATTCTTGTTACAAGAACAAGAGAACAGGCAAGTAAACTTGTAGAAAAACTTGAAGAACTTGGTGCTTATTGTTATGAGATTCCTACAATAAAAACTGTAATTTTTAAAAATGAAAAGACTTCTGAGATATTAAAAAATTTTGATAAATATCATTGGCTTGTTTTTACTTCAGAAAACGGAGTAAAATACTTTTTGCAAATACTTTTTGAAGAGGGATTAGATTTGAGGATACTTGGAGGAAAGAAAATAGCAGTAATAGGCACTGGTACAGAAAATGCTTTTAAAAAAATAGGTATAATTCCGGATCTGGTACCAAAAGAAAATTATACTCAAGAAGGTTTGGTGGAAGCCTTTTCTCAAATAAAAATATCAGGCAAAAATATTCTCTTAATAAGAGCAAAAAAAGCAAGAGAAGTTTTATTCAGAGGTTTAAAAAAACTGGGGGCAAATGTTGAAATTTTATCAGTTTATGAGACAGTAATTCCAGAGGATTCAAAAGAAAAACTTATTTTAGCTTTAAAAGAAGGTGTTGATGTAGTTACTTTTACAAGTTCTTCTACAGTAAAAAATTTTTTTACACTCCTTGGGAATAATAAAGATTTATTAAAAAATATAATTTTTGCATCTATTGGTCCAATAACTACAAAGACATTAAAAGAATATGGATTTGAACCACAAATTTCCGCCTCTCAACATACAATAGAAGGATTGGTATCAGCTATTAAAGAATATTTTGCAGGTGGGGGAGCGGATAATGAAAGAAGAAGTTAGAAAAGCTCTGGAAGTGATTAAAAGAGGTATAGTGGATTTAATAGAAGAGGAAGAATTGATAAAAAAATTAGAAAAAGCTTATAAAGAAAATAAACCATTGAAAATAAAAGCAGGATTTGATCCTACTGCACCTGATTTACATTTAGGGCATACTGTTCTTTTAAGAAAACTTAGGCAATTTCAAGATCTGGGACATGAGGTTTATTTTTTAATAGGAGATTTTACAGCAATGATAGGGGATCCAAGTGGAAGATCTGAAACTCGACCTCCTTTAACAAAAGAGCAGGTCTTAGAAAATGCGAAAACTTATGAGCAACAGGTGTTTAAAATTCTTGATCCCAATAAGACAAAAGTAATTTTTAACAGTGCCTGGTTTTCTAAAATGAATGCAGAAGATATTATCAGACTTTGTGCAAAATATACAGTTGCTCGAATACTTGAAAGAGAAGATTTTAAAAAGAGATTTGAAGCAAATCTTCCTATAAGTATTCATGAATTAATTTATCCACTTTTTCAGGCTTACGATTCAGTAGCTCTTCAAGCGGATGTAGAATTGGGAGGAACAGATCAGTTATTTAATCTTTTAATTGGAAGGGATATCCAGAGAGAATATGGGCAAGAACCCCAGGTTATAATAACTTTACCTATTTTGGAAGGCCTGGATGGGGTTCAAAAGATGAGTAAAAGTTTAGGGAATTATGTAGGTATTATGGAACCACCATTTGAGATGTATGGAAAGATAATGTCAATTCCTGATAAAATCATGTGGAAATATTATGAGCTTCTTACAGATATACCTTTAGAAAAAATAAAAACTCTTAAAGACCAGGTAGAATCAGGAAAGTATCATCCAAAAGAAGCAAAAAAAAGATTAGCAAGATATTTAGTAGCACAGTTTCATTCAGAGGAATTAGCAATTAAAGCTGAAGAGGAATTTGAAAGGGTATTCAGTAAAAGGCAGGCTCCTAAGGAAGCTCCTATTTTTGAAGTAAAATCAGGGAAATTGTGGCTTCCAGGATTTCTTAGAGAAAATGGTCTGGTAAAAAGTGGTTCAGAAGCAAGAAGATTGATAGCTCAAAAAGCCATAGACTTAGATCAACAACCTGTGAAAGAAGAAAATATTATACTTAATCCAGGAGAACATATTTTAAGAATTGGTAAGAAAAGATTTATTAAACTTATAGTATCTTAAAGTTTTATTTTTTGAAAATATGGGAAAAGTTGTCTATAGAGAGTTAAAAGATGTTGAGATATTACTCTTACATCATCAAGAATTGCTAAGAAGTTTGTATCTCCTTCCCAACGTGGAACAAGCTGTAAATGAATATGATCCGGATATCCTGCACCTGCAACCTTTCCAAGATTAAAGCCTATATTAAAACCATGAGGATTTAAGACTTTTTTAAGAATTTTTATAGATTCCTGACATATTTTCATAAGAGCTAAAAGTTCTTCATCTGTAAGATCTTCCAAATCTTTTACATGTCTTCTTGGAGAAATAAGTAAATGTCCTGTATTATAAGGAAATTTATTCATCAAAACTAACACTTTCTCATCTCTATAAAGAATAAGCCTTTCTTCATCTGGCAAATTATTTTCGGGTGGACAGAATATGCAACCTGATTCTTTTTTTCCTGCTACATATTCTCCTCTCCAAGGTGCCCATAATATCTTACGAGTCATAAAAATTTCCTCCCCTCCCTCAAATATAGAAATTTCAAAAATCTAAAAATACCATAAATTGTAGTTTTTAAAAGAGTTTAGTAGAGAATAGAGTATTAAAATTGGATATCTTTTATTTTGTGATAAGATAAATTATGTGAGGAAAATACATAATATTTTAATTTTTGTTTCTATTTTTATATTCTTTTTAACAGCTTCTCTTTATGCTTTTAAAATAAAAAAGATTATTGTTATCCAATATAAAAAAGATTATTTTATAATAAGTATTTTTTATAAAGACTTCCCCTTTCAACAACTTGTACTTGCTTTAAAACGCCAAAAAGAACCAATTTTTATTATCTATAATTTTTCACTTTATAAAAAGAGGTTTTTAAAAGATAAACTTCTTTATAAAGCAAAGTTTTATCACGAACTTTTTTATGACCCAGAAACTAATTTTTATTATGTAAAAGATAATTTCGAAACTAAAAAATATACAAAAGCTGAAGATGCGGTATTATCTGTAAGATATTTAGATTCTTATCCTTTTTATTATACCCTGGAACCACCATATAAAAATTACTATCTAAAAATCGAAATTACTCTTTTTTATAAAACTCATTTTTCTCAAGATTTAACATATACTTCAAAAGTAAAAAAATATAAGATTAGTCTTAAAGGAAAATATGATTTTGAATCTTTTAAAGGTTATTAAAAAAATAATCTCCTTTTTAAAAAATTATAAATTTCTTCTACCTCTTTTAATCCTTACCATTTTGTTTGTGTGGGTTGAATTTAATATTTCTAAATTTGCTTTTCTCAATACATTTCAAAAGAAATTTTTAATTTTTATAATGATTCAAATTAATCTTATTTTTATTTTGATTCTTTTATATTTTATTTTTAGATATCTTTTTAAGATTTTTTTGGAAATTAAAGTAAAAAAAGTTTCAAAAAGTCTAAAATTTAAACTATTTGGGACATATTTGATTTCTATTATTTTTCCTTCACTCATTTTGATTATAGGAAGTGCTTTCTTTTTAAAGAAAAGTGTAGATTATTGGTTTAAGGGGTTTTTAAGAGAAAAATTTATTACAAATATTATGAAAACAGAAGGGTATTATAAAGATATAGAGCAAGAGCTTATGCAAAAGGGGCAAGAAATCATAAAAGATTATATTTCTAAAACTAAGCATATAAAAGGTAAGGATCTCAGATGGATAAGAAAAATCAAATATCTGGCAACTATTGATTCTATTGTTGTGTATACATATACTGGAAAAGCTTATAAAAAGACATATTCCTCAGAAGCTCGGCATCTTATTGGAATACCTCCTTCGATTTTAGAAAAAATTAAAATTGAACAAATGCCAGTTTCTCAGATTTCTTTAATAGGTTCAAAAGCGTTTATTCGTGTTTTTATACCTACGCATGATAAAAAAGGGATTCCTTACATTCTTTCTGTAGGGAAATTGATAGATTTGAGTGATTTTTTTTCTGCTAAAAATGTTTCTCCGGAAGATATATATAAAATTTTTAATGTGTTCCTACTTATTTCTATTTCTTTAATACTTTTACTTGTAATCTTCATAGGTGTATGGGTGGGGAGTAAAATAGCAAGAAATTTAACCGAGCCTTTACAAAATCTTATAGTAGCAACTCAAAAAATATCTCAAAAAGATTATGCAATTGAAAATATTTCAACTCTTCCAGCATCTGAAGATGAGATAGGCACTCTTATAAAGTCTTTTAAAGAAATGGTGGAAAGAATCAAACTTTATGAAGAAGAGATGCAGAAATATACTCAGTATTTAAAGTCTATTTTGGATCATTTACCAGTAGGGGTACTTCTTTTAAATAAAAATTTAAAAATAGATTATATAAATGAAAGCTTCAAAAAACTATTGGAAGAAAATCAACTTTTAAATACAGAAACATTTTTAAATCTTTTAAATATAGCGAGTCTTATAGATCATGTTGATTCAAAAAAGCCATTTTATAAAACATACACATTATCTAAGGGTTCAAAAGAAATAGTTATTGGTATAACCTTATCTGAAATATTTTTATTTAAAGAAAAGGCATATTTATTAATTATAGAAAATTTAGAAGAAAAAGAAAAACTTAAAAAACTTTCTATATGGAAAGAAGTTGCTACAAAAATTGCTCATGAGATAAAAAATCCTCTAACACCTATTAAACTTTCTATACAGCGTTTAAGAAAAAAATTGCAAAATAATCTTGATGAAGATCAGAAAAAAATTCTTTTTAAAACAACTGAAATGGTAGAAAAATATGTAGAAGAATTGAGAAAATTAGCTACAGATTTTTATTATTTTTCAAAAACTCCTTTACCTGAATTAAAAAAATCTTCTTTGATAGAAAATATTAAAGAAGTAATTAATCTTTATGAGTTTGCTTATCCTGATTTAAAAATAGAATTTAAACATAAAAATGAAATAATTTTTAATTTCGATCCGTTTCAATTAAAAAGAGTCTGGATAAATCTTCTTGATAATTCTATTAAAGCTATGGAAGGAAATGGTAAGATTGAAGTAGAAGTATATGAAAATAAAGGAAATGTAAATGTAATTTTTAGTGATAATGGAAGTGGTCTTTCTGATGAAATTATCGAAAAATTTAATTCAGGAGAAATTTTAGATTTAAAAGAAATAGGAACAGGTCTTATAATGGTTTATTCTGTCATAAAACTTCATAAAGGTGATATAAAAATAGAAAAAAATATACCTAAAGGAACCAAATTTATAATAACTTTACCAAAAACTTAAATTAATTTTACAAGTGCTTTAAGACCTTTTATTTCTTTTTCAGATAATTTTTTAATTTCTCCCTCTTGTAAATCTTCTAAGAATACATTTCCTATGCATATTCTTTTTATGTTAATTGTATCATAGCCGATTTTACCAAACATTCTTTTTATAAGATGGTGTCTCCCCTCATAAACAGTTATTTTGAGTTTTGTTTTTTCATCATTTAAAAATTCAATTTTACAAGGTAAAGTCTTACCATCAGATAATTCAATTCCATTTTCAATCAATGTTTTATCTGATGTTGAAAGAGTTTTTGAAATTTCAACTTCATAAATCTTAGGAACTTTCCATTTCGGGTGCAAAAGTCTGTGAGCAAGTATTCCATCGTTTGTCAAAAGTAAGAGCCCTTCAGCGTCTTTATCTAATCTCCCTACTGGAAAAAGTTTTTTATATCCGGGTAAATTAGAAGGTATTAATTCCATTATAACTGGTTGTATATCCCTTACAGAAGTAATATAGCCTTTAGGTTTATACATTTTATAATAAAATAAAGTAGTTTTTAATTTTACAGGTATATCTTCAACTGTAATTAAATCTTTTTCAGGATTAATTTTAAATGAAGAATCCCTTATTGTTTGAGAATTTACTTTTACTTTTTTCTTCCTGATTAATCTAATTACTTCTTTTCTTGAGCCAAACCCTGCAAGAGATAAAAATTTATCCAGACGAATAAATGACATATTTATTTACATTCAGCCCAATTTTTACCAAAAGTAATATTTACCTTTAAAGGTACTTTTAAAGAATAATTAAGACCTAAATAAGTAAATGGATTTTCCATAATTTCAGGAACTATTTCTTTTATTATCTCTACTTCGTTTTCAGGAACTTCTAAAATAAGCTCATCATGAACTTGTAAAAGGATAGAGGTTTTTAATCCTAACTTTTTGAATTTCTTATAAAGAACTACCATAGCTGCTTTTATAAGATCTGCTGCTGAACCTTGAATAGGTGTATTTACTGCAATTCTATAGCCGAGTTCTTTTATACTTTTATTTTTACTAAAAATCTCAGGAACATATCTTTTTCTTCCGGAAAGAGTTTTTACATAACCATTTTCTTGAGCAAATTTAATAGTTTTATCGATATATTCTTTAATTTTAGGATATCTTTGAAAATATCTGCGTATAAATGTTTCAGCTTCTCTAACACTTATTTTTAACTCTTTACTTAATCCATAAGGGCTCATTCCATAAGCTATACCAAAATTTATAATTTTACTTACTCTCCTCATTTCAGGTGTTACTTTATCTGGTGTTACACCAAAAACTTCACAAGCGGTAAAATTGTGAATATCTTCCCCTCTTTTAAAAGCATTAATCAAATTTTCATCCTCTGAAAAATGAGCAAGTATTCTTAATTCAATTTGAGAGTAATCTACACTACATAATAAATGTCCATTCTCAGCAATAAATATTCTTCTTATTTCCAGACCTTCTTCACCTTTTATAGGAATATTTTGAAGATTGGGCTTTTGTGAACTCAATCTTCCGGTAGCTGTTCCTGTTTGATTAAATTCAGTATGAATTCTTGAGGTTGAAAAGGATACATATTTTAAGAAAGGTTCTATATAAGTACTTTTCATTTTATAAATTGTTCTATATTCAAGAAGAGTTTTAGCAAATGGATGAAGTGGTGCAAGTTCTTCTAATACTTCTGCATCTGTAGAAGGTAAAGAACTTTTTGGAGTTCTTTTTATTTGAGGCAGTTTTAACTTATAAAAAAGAATTCTTCCAACTTCTTGACTTGAACGAGGATTAAATCTGCATCCAGCAAGAGTAAAAAGCTTCTCCTCCAAATTTCTTAATCTTTCTTGATATTTCTGATTAAGCAATCTTACATATTCTATATCTATTTTAAAACCTTTATTTTCCATTTCATTTAACACTACACTTAAAGGGATCTCTACAATCTTTAACCAATCACAAAGACCTTCTTCTGATAGTTCCTTCCATAATTTTTTTCCGAGAATATAAAGCCCCTGAGCTTTTACAGCTTCTTTTTCTTCTTTTGGGATTTTAGAATCATTTAAATTTAAATCTAAATGTTCCTGAAAAAGAAAATCAAGTTCATATTTTTTAAGAGAAGGATTTAATAAATAAGCCATTAATTTTATATCTATTACTTTCGGAAGCTCTTTTTTCCATTTTTTTAAAAAAGATTTATAATCATAGACAATAAAAGGCGCGTCTATATTGGAAAGATTTTCCCAGATTAAAGAAGTACTTATTTTATAAACTTTATTTCCAGCTGTGCCAATAAAAAATTCTGAGGTTTCGTTTAAAGAAAATAAAGATAAATTCTGTGAAACAGGCGAGATGCTTAAAAAATCGGTATTTTTGAATTCTTCTTTGGGGAATTCTTTTACTTTTACAATTTCGGGTTTTAAAGATAGAGAAGGAAAATTCAATTCTTTTAAAAGTTTTCTAAACTCAAGCTCTTTAAAAATTTTTTTAAGGGTTCCCCAATCAGGTTCTTTTTTTTGATAAAAAGAAAGATCAGTGGAAGGAAGTGGTGCAGAAGTGTCTAAAGTAATTAGAGTTAAATTGTTAAATACAATATCTTCATATTTTTTTAAATTCTCTCTTAAACTGGAAGGGGTGACCTTAGAAAGATTTTTAAAAAGATTTTCTAAATTTCCAAATTGAGAAAGCAATTTTTGAGCTGTTTTTTCTCCAATACCTGGTACACCAGGTATATTATCGCTCTTGTCCCCAGTTAAAGCTCTTAGTTGAGGAAATAAATTTGGTTCAATACCGAATCTTTTTTTAAAAGCATCTTTATCAAGAAAGTTTTCTCTTATTGGATCATAAACAATTACCTTTTCGCTAATCAAAGAATAAAGATCTTTATCTGCTGCAATAATTATAGAAGGAATGTTAAAGGTATTTATAAAAGTAGCAATTAAATCATCTGCTTCAAAACCTGGTTGAGAAATTAAAGGAATGCCAAGAGCTGAGACTATATTTTTTATATAAGGAATTTGAATCCTTAAATCCTCTGGCATTCCTGGACGAGTAGCTTTATAATCTTTATAAATTTCGTGTCTGAAAGTAGGTTCTGCTTCATCCATAAACCATATTATATATTGAGGATCCCAAGTCTTTAAAATTTTAAGTATCATTTGAGTAACACCAAAGATAGCTTTAGTGGGGAATCCTTTTGTAGTAGCTAAATAACCCGGTATAGCAAAGTAAGCTCTATAAATAAAAGAAGTTCCATCAATTAATATACTATATAGTTCCTCTTTAAAAGGAAGTTCTTTCATACCAGTTGAAATTTAAAATAAATATAAAGAAAATCAAGAAAAAAATTTCTATAATATCTAAAAATAAAATAACATTTTAAAATAAAGATTTTTAATTTATACTATTATAGCAAAGGAAATCACTTTAATGTTTCATTAGAAAATTTATTCTGTATTTCTTTAAAATTTTCTAATTTAATTTTTAAACAAGGAAGTGTTCACTATTATATGTATAATGGCATATAAAGTAACACTAATAAAGACGATAAAAAATAAAAAAAAATTAATAAAAAATAATTTCAATAATTCTTTTTTAATGGATTGCAAAATTTTAAATTTTTTTTCATGTAATTATTTGATTTTTTATAAATTTTTGAGATTAAAATAAATTTAGTGAAAATTTTTTTAAATTATTTAAATATTAAATTCCTTTTGATTTAAGTTTTTCTATTAGTTGTTTTTGCTCTGTAGTCAATTTTTCAGGCATTTTTACATTTAATATCACATACATATCTCCTTGTCTACCATTTTCTAAAGGTAACCCAAGCCCTCTAAGTCTTAGCTTTGCTCCTGGTTTTGTAAGAGGTGGGACTTTCGCTTTTACTCTTCTTCCATCAAGTGTTATAACCTCAATTTCATCTCCCAAAAAGAAGCTCGTAAAAGGTAATTGCTTTTCTATAATTATATTGCCATTTTCGACTCTATAATCTCTATGTGGCAAAATCTTAACTCTAAAAAGATATTCAATTGTTTTATTGCCTGACTTCTTTTTTATTCTTAAAATTTGTCCTTCTTTAATACCTTGCGGAATTTTTATTTTAATAGTTTCGTAAGTTCCAGGTAAAACAATTTCTTTTTCTCCACCTTTTAAAATTTCTTCCAAGGTTAATGGAAGGTCCAGTTGAATTGTTTCATAAACTTCGCCAAAAGGAGAAAAACCAATATCTTCCTCAAAATGTGTACCAAAGCCAAAAAGATTGCTTATAATATCTCCGAGATCAAATACAAATGTTCTTCCCCTTCTTTTAGTTCTTTTACCAAAAAAAGAGCTTAAATCTATTCCTATGTCTCTAAAAACACTTTCAAAGTCAAACCCTTTAAAAATATCCTCTGTGGTATAGCGTTTTTGAAATTCTGTAGATCCATATAAATCGTACATTCTTCTCTTCTCGGGATCAGAAAGTACTGCATAGGCTTCATTTATTTCTTTAAATTTTTCTTCGGCTTCTTTATTTCCTTTGTTTCTATCAGGGTGATATTTCATTGCAAGTCTACGATATGCCCTTTTTATTTCTTCCTGAGTTGCGTCTCTGGGAACCCCTAAAATTTTATAATAATCCTTAGCCATCTAAGAATATCCCTCCTTTTAAATATTTTTCAGTTTGTTTAAAAAATAAGTTTATAATAATAAAAATCAAGCAAGAAAAGATTTTCGAAATTTTTCAAATTCGTTTAAAGTGTAGGTTCTAAGCGTCTTTTAGAAGTGGGATAGGGGAGAATTTCTTGAAGTGCTTTTAATGTCTCTTCTGAAACTCTAATTTGTTTAAAAACTCTAAAACCTGCTTCTTTTATAGCCTGCCTCCAAAATTTATCTCTTTCAAAGTCTCTGCTTTCGTAATCATATTCATAATAAACTTCTTTAATTCCTGCAACAGCAAGTAATTTAATACATACATAACATGGAGCAAGAGTACAATAAATACTGGCTCCTTCAACAGAGATCCCAAACCGTGCTGCTTGAGCAATTGCATTGGCTTCAGCATGCGAAGATCTGCAGTAATTGTATTTATCTATATCTGGAATACCCTTTTCTCTCCTAAAACAATAATTAGGCCCCTTATCTATACAATGCCAGGCTCCTGGCATCGGACCATTATAACCAGTAGCAAGAATTCTTTTATTTTTGACTATAACAGCACCTGTTGGTCTTGAATTACAACCAGATCTTAAAGCAACAATTTTTGCAATAAGCATAAAATATTCATGCCAATCTGGTCTTTTCATTTTTTATTTCCTGTAAAATGGAAATTTTTTACAAATTTCTTTTACTTTTTTTCTAATTTCTTTTCTTAAATTTTGATTTTCTGGATTTTTAAGAACTTCGCACATAAAATAAGCTACTTCTTCTACTTCTTTTTCTTTAAGACCTCTTGTAGTTATTGCAGGGGTTCCGATTCTTATACCACTTGTAATACGGGGTGGACGAGGATCAAAAGGAATAGCATTTTTATTTACAGTAATACCTGCTTCTTCAAGAAGAAGCTCTGCCTCTGCTCCAGTCAATCCTTTTGTACTTACATCTACCAGTACAAGATGATTATCAGTATCTCCAGATATTATTCTAAATCCTTCATTTTTGAATACCTTAGCAATTACTTTTGCATTTTTAATTACCTGTTCTTGATAAGTCCTAAATTCTGGTTCGGATGCCTTTTTAAAACATACAGCCTTAGCAGCGATAATATTCATATGAGGTCCACCCTGAATGCCAGGGAAAATAGTTTTATCAATAATCTTTTTATATTTTTCTTTACATAAAATAAAACCACCTCTTGGTCCTCTCATTGTTTTATGAGTTGTAGAAGTTACAAAATCTGAGTAAGGAACAGGAGAAGGATGAAGTTTTGCTGCTACCAGCCCTGCAATATGAGCCATATCAACCATTAAATAAGCTCCTACTTCCTTAGCAATTTCTCCAAAAATTTTAAAATCTATAATTCTTGGGTAAGCACTTGCTCCAGCAACAATAAGTTTTGGTTTATGTTCATGAGCTAATCTTCTAACTTCTTCATAATCTATCATTTCTGTTTCTTTAGAAACTCCGTAGTGGACAATTTTATACAATTTTCCTGAAAAATTTACTGGTGCTCCATGAGATAAATGCCCCCCATGAGCTAAATTCATAGAAAGAATAGTGTCTCCAGGATTCAATATAGCAAAATACACCCCCATATTAGCTTGAGTTCCAGAATGAGGTTGAACATTTGCATGCTCAGCCCCAAAAAGAGATTTCAATCTTTCAATAGCTAATTTTTCTACTTCATCTACATATTCACATCCCCCATAATAGCGATCTTCGGGATAACCTTCTGCATATTTATTCATTAAACAAGAACCTTCGGCTTCCATAATAGAATAATCTGCAAGATTTTCAGAAGCAATCATCTCTAATTGATATTCCTGACGATCTATTTCTTTTTGAATTATCTCCCAAATTTCAGGATCTATATTTTTTAAATACGACATTAAAACCTCCTTTTATAAAAATTTTACATCAAAAATTACAAAATTTCTTCTACTTTAAAAACTCCTTCTACCTGAGCTTTATTAAATCTCTTTAAATTTTTCCAAATAATAAAACAACTGCCAGTAAATAAAAAAAATAAAAAATCTACTATAAAAATCCAATATGAAGGAGTGATTAAAGTATACAATAATAAAATGCTATTGCTTATTAAGAAAAATATAAATAAAAAAAGAAAAATTTTTTCATATTTTTGAGGGTTTCTCAAAATAAAGAATATAGAAATAAGATCTCTAAGTACTTCAAAAACTCTTTTTAAATTATAATGACTTTTTCCATAAAGTCGTGGTCTATCAATTACCTTTATTTCACAAACTTCTTCATTTTTTACACCAAAAAAAGCAGGCAAAAATCTGTGAAATCCATGAGGTATTTGCAATCTTTTAGGAACTTCGGAGACATAAGCTTTTAGGGAACATCCATTATCATGGACTTTAACACCTGTTACCAAACTAATAAGCCAATTAGCAATTTTGGAAGGAAGAACTCGTGTCAAAAAAGGAACTTTTCTTTTTTGTCTATAACCTGTTACAACTTTATATCCTTTTTTTAATGTTTCTACAAGATCTTTTATATAAATAGGATCGTTTTGTCCATCTCCATCCATGGAAACAATGATATCCCCTTTTGCATAGAAAAAACCAGCTGTTAAAGCAGACGCTTGTCCTCTTTGCCTGTCCATGTTTAATACCCTTAAATAGGGATCCTTTTTTTTAAGCTTTTTAAGAATTTCTAAAGAATTATCTGTACTTCCGTCATTCACAAAGATGATTTCATAAGAATAATTTTTTTCTTTTCGCATAGATTCTAAAACTTCCTTGGTTTCTTTATAAACAATAGGAATATTTTTTTCTTCATTATGGACAGGTATAACAACTGAAATTTTTTTCATTTTAATCTTTTAAATTTTGCTTTTTAATCAGATGTTGGTATTTTATTATAATTTTTGAAATTTTTCCATAATGAAAGAAGTCTATCTTTAATATTCTTCTCTGTACCTCTATCTGTAGGAAAATAAAAAATTTTATTTTTTATTTTATCAGGAAGATATTGCTGAATCACAAAACCATTTTTGTAATTATGAGCATATTTATAATCTTTTCCATACCCTAAAATTTTCATAAGTTTAGTGACAGGATTTCGTAGATGTAAAGGAACCGGGAGATTTTTTGTTTTTTCTATTTCTTCGTATGCTAAAGATAAAGCTTTATATGCAGAATTGCTCTTTGGTGCACAGGCTACATAAATAGCAGCTTCAGCTAAAGCTATTTCTCCTTCTGGTGAACCAAGAGCTTCAAAAGCCTCTTTTGCTGCTACAGCAATTACTAAAGCCATAGGATCTGCAAGTCCTACATCTTCTGCTGCACAAATAATAATTCTTCTCGCTATATAAAGAGGATCCTCTCCTGCTGAAAGCATTCTTGCCATCCAATAAATTGCTCCATCAGGATCACTTCCTCTCATACTTTTATGAAATGCAGAAATTAAGTTATAATGTTCTTCTCCACTTTTATCGTAAATTAAAGGTTTATAAAGTAATGTTTTGTTTAGATGCTCTAATGAGATTTTTTTTCTGTTTTCAGAAATAGCTAAATCAACTAAAAGTTCCAGAGTATTTAAAGCATTTCTTGCATCTCCAGCGCTTGCTTCAGCTATAGCTTCAAGTACTTCTTTTTTTATTTCGATTTCGAAATTTCCTAATCCTTTTTCTTTATCACTTACAGCCCTTTCTAAAATTTTTAAAATCTCGTTCTTAGTAAGTGGATTCAAAATAAACACTTTTACTCTTGAAAGAAGAGGAGGAATAATTTCAAATGAAGGATTTTCAGTGGTTGCTCCTATGAGATAAATATCTTCTTTTTCAACAAATGGTAATAAAAATGATTGTTGGGTTTTATTAAACCTGTGAATTTCATCAATAAAAAGTATTGTAACTTTTCCAAATCTTTTTAATTTTTTTGCTTCTTCAATAATTATCTTAAGGTCTTTTAAAGTAGTATCTACTGCACTTACAGATACAAAATTTGCTTTAAGAGTCTTACCTATTAAATAAGCTAAACAGGTTTTACCAGTTCCTGGAGGACCCCATAAAATAAAAGAAAAAAGTTTATTTTGATTAATAAAAGTTTTTAAGATACCTTTAGATCCAACTAAATGTTCTTGACCTACAAATTCTTCAAATGTTTGAGGTCTTAATTTTTCACTTAACATACTCATTAATTTTTTATTTTACTCCAAATTTTTGTTCTTTTGGATAAATTGGTTTTTTAAAATAAATTTTTTGGATTTTTTGTTTATATTAAAATTGCAAAAATATTTTATTTGTATTATTTTGTTTTATAAAATTGATAAAAAATCGAAAATTTTAAAATTTTTTAATTATTTAAAATTTTTTATAAGTTTTAGTTGAAAAATTTAAAAATAGATTTATGTTTGATTTTATAAAATGATTTTTTATAAAATTATTTTTAGAATAAAAATTTTTAATGATTAAAAAATAAAAAAAATTATGGGTACTATTTTATTGATATTATTGATTGTATTAACAGCAGGAAATAACTTATGTTTTACATCTTCCGAAAATGAACTAAAAATTATAATTGGTCGTGAAATTTCTGATAAAACAGAAATAAGTTTACAAAAGGGTGAGAAATTTATAATTCTTTTAGAAACTCGACTTAGTACAGGTTATGATTGGGAAATTAAACAACCGGTTCCAGAATGCATTCAGATAATTGAAGATTTCATTTTATATAAAGAAGTAGAAAAACCTAAAGTAGGTGGGTATGAATTTCATTTATTTAAATTAAAAGCCAAAAAAAAGGGTTCAGGCACATTAATTTTTCAATATAAAAGAAAATGGGAAAAAAAGAGTTTAAAAACGAGAGAAATAAAAATTTATGTTAAATAATAAATGTTTAAAAGGAGGAAGTTATGAAGATTAGGCATTATAAAATATTAAGTTTTTTATTATTTTTTATATTTTTTGTATTTCTATCTCAAGCAATCGGAGAAAAACTCGAAATTAATCCAAATATTAGTCCTGTAATATCTACAAAATTTAAAACCGAAGAGTTTAAAGCAATTTTAGAGATTGAAAAGGTAACAGGCATTAAAATTTCACAGATATATTTAAAAAGAGAAGCAGAGGCACCTCCAAAGATAAAAAAGAAACTTTTTGATTTAAGAACGAAATTATTAAAAAAACAAATTCCTCTTATAGGTAATAAGCCAACCTTTGTAGTTGGATATACTGTTGCTTTAGATCGCCCTTTAAAAGTATTAGCAGGTACGAGACCACCTAAAAGTTTAATTTTCCCAATAAAAACTTTACCTAAATATAATATATCAAAAATTATAAATCTCACGTGCTCTCCAAACTTAAAGTATTTCAATTGGCGAGATAGAATGAAGGTTTCTTCTGTCAAGGACCAGGGATCTTGTGGAAGTTGTTGGGATTTTGCTGGTATTGGGGCTTTTGAGTCAAGTTATGCAATAATTAATAACAAAATAATAGATGCCTCAGAACAAGATGTTTTAGATTGTAGCGGAGCTGGATCATGTAGTGGAGGATGGATTCCTTTTGAATATATAGTTAAAAATGGTGTAGCAAAAGAAAATAATTATCCTTATACAGCCCATGATCAAACTTGTAAAAAATATGTTCCAAGATTATATAAAGGAAAAAAATGGGGATACTTAGGTACTAACAAATCTGTTAGAGAAATTAAAAAAGCTTTATGTAAATATGGGCCATTATGGGTCACAGTAAGGGTTACTTCCGCATTTCAAGCTTATACTGGAGGAGTATTTAATGAAAATGCAAACGGTCCTATTAATCATGCAGTTGTTCTTATAGGATGGGATGATAGAAAAAATGCATGGCTTATTAAGAATTCATGGAGTAAATTCTGGGGTGAAAATGGTTATATGTGGATTCGTTACGGAAGCAATAATATATGTAAACATGTGGCCTGGATAATTGCTGAAGATGAATTATGTATTAAAAAACTTCCCAGACCTTTAATTCGTTTAACGGATGGGTTTATAGAAAAAAATAGAATTAAATATAAATTTTCTGTATTAAATTATAAAGCTTATCCAGACAAATTATTTGTTTCAGCTCCAGATTTACCACCTTGCGGTAAAAACAAAAATGCTTCGAGAACATGGATAAAAATATACGATCAAAATAACAAATACATATACGGTTTTTGTGCATTAAAAAAAGCTTCTCAGATGAAAAATTTATGGTTTTCTATACCTCTTAATAAATTGAAAAATATTAAAGCTGTAAAAGTTGATATTTTTGATAGAAGATGTAAAAAACATTACATTTCCAGACTAATTCCTTTGAAATTGCCTCGTCCACATCTTATTTCCCCACCAGATGGAAAAATTTTCAGTCATTTTCCAAGGAAAACTATTTTGAGATGGAGTAAAGTTCCTGAAGCAAAAAGTTATACTGTAGAAATTGATTGTTTCCATTGCTGTAAACCTAATAAATGGTGTAGAGAGGTTGGAAGAGTGTTTAAGATAGTAAAAGGGATAAAATCTACAAGCTATACTTTTAATTTTGTAGGAGCTCAACCTGGGAGATGGCGTGTTTGGGCAGTGGATGCAAAAGGGAAAGAGGGATTTAAATCAGAATGGCGCGAGTTTAGATATACCAGGTAATATAAAAATTTTTAAAAATTTTATTAAAAGGTTGACAAATAATTAAATAATGTTTAAATTTTTTGAATGAGACTTTGAAAAGGGGGGAATATAAATATTTTTAAATAAAATAAATTATTGAAATTTTTCTAAAAATCTAAAAAATCTTTATAATAAAAAGAAAGTCTATTTTATTTTTTTCTAATTTGATTTTATTAAATTTAATAGAGATTTTTTGAACTTGAAAATAATGTTTTTATTTTAAAAAAATATTATATTAAAAAGATTTGAAATTAATTTTTTTAAAAAGTTAAATTATTAAAAGGGGTGGTTGAAGAAAGATGCCAAATAAAGATTTAGAACAAAAAATTGTACAATTAGGTAAATCTGGACAATTAACCTATGATATATTAAACAAAATACTTCCTGAAGAATATAGTGATCCTGATAAAATGGAAGAAATTTTTGATTTACTTGAAAATTATGGAATAGAACTGAAAGAATTAGACCCTTATGAAAAGGAAGAATATATTGAGAAAAAAGCTAAGGATAAAATGAAAGAACTTTCATCTTTTATAGAAGGGGAACTTGAAGAAGAAGAAACTATCTCTGAGCCAGTAAGTGAGGAGTTATTGTCCCTTTATTTAAAAGAAATGGGTAAATATGAACTTCTTACTCCTGAGAAAGAAGAGGAACTTTCAAGACAAATTAGAGAAGGCTTTGAAAAGATTATCGAAATTATCAAAAACGTTAAAATATATTGTAAAGAAATTGAAGAACTTAAAAATGCTGTTGAAGAGTGGAAGAAAAGAGACCCAAATTTAAAACCTAAGAAATCTTATATAAATTATCTTGAAAATATAATAAAAACTTGCGAACAAAAATACGAGAAAAAAAGAATTAAAACATTCTGTCAAAAAATCAAAAAGTATATTTATCAGATAGAAAAAGCTAAGGATGAAATGGTTAAGGCTAATCTTCGTTTAGTTGTTTCCATTGCAAAAAAATATGTAAGACAAGGTTTATCTTTGGCTGATTTAATTCAGGAAGGTAATTTGGGATTGATGAGAGCGGTATATCGTTTTGATTATAGAAAAGGGAATAAATTCAGTACTTATGCTTCTTGGTGGATAAGACAATCAATTACTCGAGCTATTTTGGATAAGACCCGCACCATTAGATTACCTGTTCATTTCTTAGAATTGAGAAATCATATATTCAAAGTATTTTATGAACTTTCCAAAGAATTAGGACGAGAACCTACACCTGAGGAACTTGCTCAAAGGACAGGAGTTCCTTATGAAAAAATATTAGTTATTTTTGAAACTTCAAAAGAACCAGTGTCTTTAGAAACTCCTATAGGAGATGAAGATAGTACCCTCGGAAATTTTATAGAAAATAAGAAAAGTATTTCTCCTTATGATGTAACAAGAAAAAAAGATGTTTCAGAAAAAATTAAAAAATTCTTATCTACATTATCTCCAAGAGAAGAAAAAATTATTCGTATGAGGTTTGGTCTTGGAGAATATGAAGGATATACTCTTGAAGAAATAGGAGAAATATTTAAAGTCTCTCGCGAAAGAATTCGTCAAATAGAAAAAAAAGCACTTGCCAAAATGAGGCAGCTTGCTAATAAAGAGAAATTCGATTTAAGAGATTAAAAGAGTTTAGTCTGTTTAGGTATTTTAGGAGCGGGTTTAATTTCTTCTATAGGAAAATTTTTAAAATAGGGAGAAATTCCGAAATTTAATTGAAAAGAAAAAATTTGCCGATTTTTGACTCCTGTAAAATAAAATCCTTTTTTTGCCCGGGTCAAAGCTACATAAACTAAACGCATCTCTTCTTCCTCAATTGTATCCGGGAAAATAGTTAAAGGAATCAAGCCCTTTTCAACACCTATTAGAAAAACATATTCTGCTTCAAGTCCTTTTGAAGCATGAATTGAAAGAAAATTTATCCCTTCATAATCAGGCACAACAAAATCCATAGGAGTTAAATTTTTTAAATATGCTATAAACTTCTCTTTATCTTCTTGTGATAAGTGCCATATGTTTTCTAAAAATAGCTTTATATCCTGATCAGCCTGATTAATATAAGTTTTAATATCTAATAGACTTCCTTCAATATTTTTTAAAAATTGGGTTAACTTTTCATAAATTTCTTGTGCTTTTTCTTCTGGAAATTTAATAGGTAGTCCTTCTTTTTGAAAAATTTCTTTAAGATGTAAAAAAGAGTTTTTTATTCGTGAAAGAATAAAAATTTCACCTGGAGAAACAGAAGTATAAGTTTGAGTTTCCAAAGATAAACCACCTAACAATCTGGTTATTAATTTTACTAAAAATTTACCTTCCTGATAAATATTTGGGAAAAAATATCCTTGAACAATTCCATTTGGTTTTGTGCTTTTATAAGAAGGTACCATCCAAGGGGAATTTTTAAATTTTTCAGCATATTTGAGAATATTTTCAGTGCATCTGAAACTTAAAGTAAGTGTCAAAATTTTTGTTTGTGGTTTGAATTGAGCCCAAAATTTTTGCAAATAATACAAATCTACACCTTTAAAACTATAAATAGATTGATTAGGATCTCCAAATAAAATAAATTTTGAGTCTTTAAATACTTTCAAAAATGAAAGAATTTCAGGAGAAAGATCCTGAAATTCGTCAATTATTATATAAAAATCTTTAAAAGAGTGAAAAGGAAGTTTGGAAACTTCGTCAAGGAGAAGATCAAAATCCAATAGTTGATGTGTTTTTAAGTATTTAAAATATAAATTTTTTCTATTTACATCTTTTAAAGGTTGTTTTATTTTTGGAAAAAGACTTTTTAAAATTTTCTTTTTTTCTTCTTCTGAGATTAAAGGGGGTTCCTTTTGATAAAAATCTTTCCACAAATCATAAGCAAATCCATGAAATGTATCCACTTTAACATTTAAAATACCTGTTTTTTTTAATTTTTCTTTAAGTTCATGAGATGTTTTTACAGCGAATGTAAGAATAATAATTTTTTCTGGTGGAATTCCTTTATTTTCTAAAAGATGCCGGATTTTCCCTAAAAGAGTATAGGTTTTTCCTGTTCCTGGCCCTGCAATTATTAATAAATCGCCTTCTTCACTAATGATTTTCTTTTGCTCTTCTGTATAGGTGGGAAATATTTCATGCATTTTTAAAATAGATTACAGAACTCCCTACAGGTTTTTGAATAATTTGAGAAACTACTGAACATTTAACCTTAAATAAAAAGAAAATAGGTTTCTCAACTTCCATTAATGTTTCAAAATTTCCTTGGCCTTTAGAAATTATTAAATCCGCTGTTTCAAATTCTTTTAAAAATTCTTTACCACAATTTTCAAGTACTGTACCTGGATAATCTCCTCCATTATCAATTACTCTTACCAATTCAATAAGACCTGTTATTTTAGCATCTTCCATAGTTGCGTCATTAATAATAGGAGTTGCTTTAACTACATAAGTAATTTTTTCGGGTCCGATTTGTTTTATGAGAAATTTATCAAAAACAAGTTCACCTGCATTATCTCCAAGAAAAAGTATTTTTTTTGCAGAATATACTTTTTCTTTAAAAAACTCAACTTCTTTTTGATTTAAAGTAATTTTTAACATATTTTCTATTTCATTTTTTATATCAATATCTTCACCTGGTCTCGCTCCAAAATCAATCATATTTCCTGCTAAACTTAATTTTAAAGCTATTTCAAAAGCATTAGGTTCTTCTAATAAAATTTTTTCAAATTCCTTAGATAGATTAAGAGCTATTTTGTTTGATTTCTGTTTAAGAACTGCATAAGGATCTGGATTTTTTGTAATAACTTTTATTGTATTGTGAATTTCTCGTGCTACAAAAGGTGGAGGAGAAGACCAGTTAAGTTCATGAAGTATTTTTAAACTTTCCTTTAATGCTTTCTCCTGGATATCTTTTTTAGGGGTTGCAAGTTTTACAGCCTGAACTGCTTGTTTTAAAAAACATGGAATACATTCTAAAAATACTTGCATCTTATCTTTATTATATTCTGCTTTTAATAATTTCCAAATCTAAAAACTTGTTTTTGAATAAAACTTTAATATAATTTAAGTTTAATGCTTAAAAATAGAATTGAAATTTTTTATTTTATTTTTTTATGTATTCTAATTATTTTTTTTGGTTTATATATTAGATTTGAGGATGTTAAATTTTGGGAAGCTCATAAAGATGATTTTTTTTATAAAGAACTCCCTCTTTATAGTGAATTTGACTCATTTTATTTTGCAAGAATTGCAGAGGATATAAAAAGAGAAAAATTTAAACGTGGCAAGGCAGATCCTCTTCGGTATTTTCCAGATAATTCATCAGAGAAAATAATAATTCATTATAAAGGTAAAGAAGAAGAATTTAAACTTGGTTTTAAATATAGTATTTCAGGACACCTTTTAAGTTTTTTAATTTATTATTTAAATAAAATAACTTCTTTACCTTTCGAAAAAATTACCTTTTATTTAATTCCAATTTTAGCAGTTCTTTTTGTGATTCCCTTATTTTTATATACTAAAGATCTTGGTCTTCCTTATGCAGGATTAATAGGTAGTTTAATAGGAGTTTCCTCACCTATGTATTGGGGACGAAGTAATTTAATGAGACTTGATACAGATGTTCTCAATTTATTTTTTCCTATATTTATTGCATATTGTTTTTTTAAGTTTTTTGAAAGTAAAAAAATATCAACCAAATACTTATGGATTATTATTTCCTCATTAAGCTTGATTTTTTATCAATTATGGTATGCCCATCCAAATTTAAACTTTGTCTTGATTTTTGCATTTATAATACGATTTTTTTGGGATAAAAAATTTCAATTTAAAAAAGAAGATTTTATATATTTAATTATTTTAATCCTTCCCCAAATATGGTATATTTATACAGGTCCTTTGTTACTTTATAAACAAATAAAAACACTTGTTTTTAATATAAAATCTCCTACTGCTTCTCAATTATTATTTAAAGATTTCCCAAATATTTTTATGTCAATATCTGAACTTCAAAAATTAACCTATTCACAGGTTATTAAAAATATTGTTCTAAACTTTTATTTAGGAATAGCAGGATTAATCGGTGCTATTCTTTTTTTTATTTTTTATTTAAGAAAAACTATTTTTCTTTTACCCTTTTTTGGTATAGGACTTTTATCTTTTGTTTCAGGTGCAAGATTTATTATGTATTTAGCTCCTTTTATCGGTTTAGGACTTGGATTTTTAGTTCATCTGATTTTAAATAAAATATTTCCATTGTTAAATTTATTTAAGACGAGTGAGAAGCAAAGGATAGTTATTCATTTATTAGGTAGTATTTTTATAATTTTTCTTTTTATAATACAAAAACCAGTTTTAATCTATTCAGCATTTCCAAAAGTTACAAATATTTTAGTAAAAGATATGAAATATTTAAAAGAAAATACTCCGGAAAATGCGGTAATCTGGACTTGGTGGGATTATGGGTATGCTTTTCAGCTTTATTCAAGAAGGGCAACTTTTCATGATGGAGGTAGTCAAGCAACTCCAAAAACTTATTTTGTAGCAAGGAGTTTTGCTATAACTTCTCCAGAAGAAGGATGGTATATAACTTCTTTTATTTCCAATTACGGGCTTAAAGGAATAATAGAATCCTTATTAAATGGTGCCTCAGCTAAGGATCTAACTAAAAAAATAGAAAAGGGAGATTTTGCAAAAAAAATAAAAACCCCAGTTTATTGGGTTTTTACTAAGGATCTGATTTCAAAATTTGGCTGGATTTATTATTTTGGTAGTTATAATTTCGATACAAAAAAAGGAACTTTTGGTAAGATATTATTTCCTCGATGCCGAGATAATCCTTATTTTAAAAATATTATAGATTGTGAAGATATAAAAGCCAGAATTGATTTAAATTCAGGTATAATTTATCCTCGAGAGGGTATTCCATTAAAAATAAAAACTTTTTATAAAAGAGATAAAAAAGGTTTATATAAAAAAGAATATTTTAAAAATGGAGATTATGTAGTGGAAGTAGTTGAGATTCCTGGGGAAAAAATGAATCAAGTATTTTTACTTCCTCCGCAAGAGGCCAAAAGTTTATTTAATCAAATGTTTTTATTAAGAAAATATGATCCAAAATATTTTGAGCTTGTATTTGATGATTTTCCTGAAATGGTAGTATATAAAGTAAAAAGTAATTTTAAGTAATTTTAGAAGGAGGCAAAAATGAGTTTTATTGTTAATTTAAATATGCTTGAAATGGAACCACATCCCAAATTTGAGGGAGTTAAAATAGGTTTTGTATTAACAAAAGAAAAACATCCAGAATTAAGTATTACTGTATTAGAACTTTCACCAGGTGTAGAAATACCTTTACATACTCATGAAAAAGAAGTAGATACAATTTTTATTTTAAAAGGTAAAGGAGAGGTTTATTTAAAAAATAAATGGTCTCAAGTTAAAGAAGGTGATGTGGTAGTTATAAGTCCTAAGGAAATACATGGTTTAAAAGCAAATAAAGATACAAATCTAAAATGTTATATTGTTCATGCCCCAGCTCTTTGGTAACATGAAAACTTCAGAAATTTTAGAGAAAGCCAAAATACTTATTTCCGCATTACCTTATTTTAAAAATTTTTATAAGAAAATAATGGTTATTAAATATGGTGGGCATGCTATGGTAGATGAGACATTAAAGTCTTCTTTTGCTCAGGATGTTGTTTTAATGAAATATGTGGGAATTAGACCAATAATAGTTCATGGAGGAGGTCCTCAAATTAATAAAGTAATGGAAAAAATGGGATTAAAACCTGTTTTTATAGAAGGACAAAGATTTACTGATGAAGAAACGATGAATGTAGTTGAAATGGTTCTTGTTGGTAATGTAAATAAAGAAATAGTGAGTTTGATAAACAAAGCAGGAGGTAAAGCAGTAGGTCTTTCAGGAAGAGATGGGAATTTAATTCAGGTAGAAAAAATGTCGATTTATAAATATAAAGGAGAAGATAGACCTCCTGAAATTATTGATATTGGAAGGGTAGGGGAAGTTAAAAAAGTGAATCCAGAAGTAATTTATACTCTTATTGAAAAAGATTTTATTCCTGTGATTGCCCCTGTTGGAGTAGGACCAGAAGGAGTTGCTTATAATATTAATGCTGATTTAGTGGCTGGAGCTTTAGCAACTGCGCTTTCTGCAGAAAAATTGATTTATCTTTCAGATGTTGAAGGTGTTAAAGATGAAAAGGGAAATTTGATTTCTACACTTTATATGGAAAAAATAGATGAACTTATTGAAGCTGGTATAGCAAAAGGAGGGATGATACCCAAGTTAAAAAGTGCAAAAAAAGCCCTTATAGGTGGTGTTAAAAAAGTACACATAATAGATGGGAAAACACCCCATAGTTTATTAATAGAACTTTTTACTGATGAGGGATTAGGAACTCAGATTCTGAAGGGAGGGGATAGCCTTGGGGGAAGAGATTTTGGAGAAGAGTTACGATCCTAAAAAAATTGAAGAAAAATGGTATAAAGTATGGGAAAAAAGGGGGTATTTTGAACCAACATATGATGAAAATAAACCTAAATTTTCTATTGTAATCCCGCCACCTAATATTACTGGGGCATTGCATATAGGACATGCCTTAAATAATACTATTCAAGATGTAATAGTGAGATATAAAAGAATGGATGGTTACGATGTATTATGGGTTCCTGGAACTGATCATGCAGGAATTGCTACTCAAAATGTAGTAGAAAAAGCACTTGCTAAAGAAGGACTTACAAGACACGATCTTGGAAGGGAAAAATTTATTAAAAAAGTTTGGGAATGGAAAGAACAATATGGTAATCGCATTATTGAACAATTGAAAAAACTTGGGGCAAGTTGTAGCTGGTCTTATCAAAGGTTTACTATGGATAAGGGATTATCCGAAGCAGTAAAAGAAGTATTTGTAAGACTTTGGGAAGAAGGGCTAATTTATAGGGGTGATTATATTATCAATTGGTGCCCCAGGTGTCAAACTGCTCTTGCTGATTTAGAAGTAGAATTCAAAAATGTAAAAGGGAAATTATGGTATCTTAAATATCCTTTAGAGGATGGAAGTGGATATATTGTAGTAGCTACTACTCGTCCTGAAACTATGTTAGGAGATACTGCTGTAGCTGTAAATCCTAAGGACGAAAGATATAAACATTTAATAGGGAAAAAAATAATATTACCTATAGTGAATAGAATAATTCCTGTAATTGCTGATAAAATAGTGGATCCGGAATTTGGAACAGGTGCTGTAAAAGTTACTCCTGCTCATGACTTTGCAGATTTTGAAATAGCCAAAAGACACGGGCTTGATTTTGTAAAAGTAATCAATGAATATGGAAAAATGACAGAAGAAGCTGGTCCTTATGCAGGAATGGATCGTTTTGAAGCTCGTATAAAACTTGTTGAAGATTTAAAAATGCAAAATTTGCTTGAAAAAGAAGAAGATTATGAAGTTATTCTTGGACACTGTTACAGATGCGATACTGTAATAGAACCTCTTCTTTCAAAGCAATGGTTTGTTTCTATGAAATCATTGGCTCAACCTGCTATTTCAGCAGTAGAATATGGATTTATTAAATTTATTCCTGAAAACTGGGTTAATCTTTATTTTGATTGGATGAAAAATATAAGAGACTGGTGTATCTCAAGGCAAATATGGTGGGGACATAGAATACCTGTCTGGTATTGTAAAAATTGTGAAAAAGTAATTGTAAGTAAAGAAGAAATTGAAGAATGTCCAGAATGCGGTTCCAAAGATCTAAAAAAAGAAGAAGATGTATTAGATACATGGTTCTCTTCTGCACTTTGGCCTTTTTCTACCTTGGGATGGCCTAAAAAAACAAAAGAATTAGAAACCTTTTATCCTACATCTGTTCTTGTGACAAGTTTTGATATAATTTTCTTCTGGGTAGCGCGAATGATCATGATGGGAATCCACTTTATGGGACAAATACCATTTAAAAAAGTATATATTCATGCCCTTGTAAGAGATGAAAAAGGTCAAAAAATGAGCAAGAGTAGAGGGAATGTGATTGATCCTCTTGAAATGATTGAAAAATATGGAACAGATGCTTTAAGATTTACTCTCATAGCTTTGGCAGCCCAAGGAAGGGATATTAAACTTTCAGAAGCCAGGATAGAAGGATTTAAACATTTTATAAATAAGATCTGGAATGCAAGCAGATATGTATTAATGAACTTAAAAGATTGGAAAAAAGAAAATAAAAAAGATTTATCTCAAATTTCACTCCCACTTTTTTCTGCATGGATTTTATCAGAGCTTCAAAAGACTATTAAAAAAGTAAGAGAAAAGCTTGAAGAATTTGAATTTGATCAGGCAGCACTTGAAGCATATCATTTCTTCTGGAATAAATTTTGTGATTGGTATTTAGAGGTTTCTAAAGTATACTTAAAATCTGAAGAAAAAAAATCTTTAACTCAGCAGGTACTTTTGGAAGTATTGAAGAATTCATTAAAACTTTTGCATCCTTTTATTCCTTTTATTACAGAAGAAATATGGGAAAAATTGCCTGATAGAGAAACAGAGCATATAATTATTGCTAAATATCCAGAGTTTAAAGAAATATTTATAAATAAAAAAGTAGAAGAAGCTGTTAATTTTATTCAAGATCTTATTGTAGGAATAAGAAGTATAAAATCAGAATATAATATAATATCAAAAGATCTGAATGTAATATATAAAAATCCAAATAATAAATTTCTAAAACTTGTTGAGCAAGAAAAAGAAATAATAAAATTTCTTGCAAGAATTAAAGATATTTCTACTGTTAAAAGTTATAAAAGGAAAAAAGGAGAGGTTTCTGTAGTTTTATCAGAAGGTGAATTATTTATAGATTTAACTGATTTAATAGATGTAGAAAAAGAAATAAAAAGATTATCAAAAGAAAAACAAAAGATAGAAAAAAAATTAATGTTTATAGAAAACAAATTAAATAATGAAAATTTTATTAAAAAAGCTCCTAAGGAAGTAGTTGAAAAGGAGAAAATAGCTTATAATGAATTAAAGGAAAGATTGGAAAAAATAAAACATTATTTAGAAGAGTTAAGATTATAAATAAAAAAGTATTTATAAAAAGAAAAAAATGCTTATTATAAAAATATAAAAAAGTGTTAATTTAATGGCTGCAAATTTTCGTGATAAAAGATATTATACTCGGTATCGTGTTCGTTTAGATGGTATAATTGCTCATGAAAAGGGATTGAATTTTCCTGTAGAAATCTTAGATATAAGTGCTGAAGGAGCAAGATTAAAAACAGATGTTATAGCACCTATTCATGTAGGAGATAGGATCTATTTACTTATAAAATGGAAATCCAAAATAAAAGTAAAAGCCGAAATAAGATGGATGAAAAAAAAGGAAAATTTTTTAGAATTTGGGGTGCGATTTATAGAAATGGATATGGCTGTAAGAGAAGCCCTTTCAGGTCTTATTTCTGATTACGCTCTTTCTTCTCTTTTAGATATTTATACTCGTTAAAATAATTGTTAATTTTTATACTTACTATCTTGGAAATACCTTTTTCTTCCATGGTTACTCCTATAAGGCTATCTACTTCTTTCATAATATAAGGATTATGAGTTATTAAGATAATTTGAGAATTCTCTTTAATTAACTTCAACAATTTTATAAATTGTAATGAATTCTTTTCATCTAAATGAGCATCTACTTCATCAAGTATACAAAAAGGCCCTGGTTTAATAAGATAAAAAGTAATTAAAATAGCCAAGGTACATAAACTTTTTTCCCCACCTGAAAGCATATTTAAATGTTTAATGTTTTTCCCGGGTACATGAATAAAAAACTCTAAACCTGCTGATAGCGGATCCTCTCCTATAAGTTTAAATTCAGCATATCCTCCATTAAAAATCTCAGAGAAAATTATTTTCAATTTCTCATTAACCAGTTTTAAACTTTCTAAAATTTTTTCTCTTGAATATTTTCTCAGTTGGTCAAGAATTTTATTTAATTCTTTTATACTTTTTTCTAAATCTTCTTTTTGATTTCTTAATTCTTGATATCTCTCCTTAATGATTTTAAACTCTTTAATACTTGCCAGATTAACTTCTTGAAAATTTTTTAAGGTATTTTTAATAATTTCTATTTCTTTTTCAAGCTCTTTTATATTTATATTTTCCAAAATATTTTTTCCTATATCTTTTAGCTCGATATTTTCATCCAAATTTTTTAATTCCTTAAATAGATTTTCCAAATAAAGATTCTTTTCAACAAGTTCTATTTCAAGAGCATGTTGCCTATTTTCTAAATTATGTATTTCTTTTTCCAACCTCCTTTTTTCTTTATTATATTGATTTAACATTAACTCAATTTCATCTTTTCTTTTTATTAAACTTTCTAATTTTTCTTTTAACTTTATAACTTCGTCTTCCAAAAGGTCTTTCTGCTTTTTATTCTCTTCGATTTTATTTTTTATATAACTTAGTTGATTAATCAAAACTTCTTGAGAAAATTCCAAATTTTTTAAAGTGTTTTTTATTTTTTGAATCTCTCTTTGAAGAAAAAATTTTCTCTTTTTAAAATCCTCGTTCTGTGTTTCGTATTTTGCAAGCTGGGTTTTAATTTTATTTATTTTTTCATTTAAAATATTAATTTTTTCTTCAATAAAAAATTTTTCTTTTTTTATTTCATTATATTTTATTCTTTTTTTTTCTTCTAAATTTTTCAAATTTTTTAATTTTTCTTTTAATATAAGATATCTTGAATTAAGTTCTTTAATTTCTGCTTCTGTGAATGTGATTTTATCTTCTAAATTAGCTAATTTTTCTTCCAATCGAACAAGAGATATATTAAATTTTTCTTTTTCAGATCGGAGATTGTTTAATTCTTTTTTTAGATTTTTTATTTCTTTATCTTCAGACTGAATTTTTATTTTTAATTTTTCAATAGTTTCTAAAATTTCATTTTCTTTTTCTGAAATAGATTTTAATTCTTTTTCCCAGTAATCTTTCAAATTTAACAATTCCTCTTTTTCTTTTTTCAAAGTAAATATGCCTTTTTTAGGTTTTTTAATGATAAAAATAAATCCATAAGGGGTGATAAGAACTTTATCTTTAGGAATATAAACAAATTTTTTATAATTTAATAAATCAGAAGAAATTTTCTTTTTTTTATCTATAAAAAATTCATTAAAATCTGGTTTTGATTTTAAATATAAAATTAAATTATCTGATACTAAATTAATTAACTTTTCTATCTCTGACAAATCTTCTATTACAAAAGCTTTAAGGAAATCTTTTAACGCGAATTCCAAAATACTCAATTCTTTTTTATCTAAGGGAAGGATCTCACCAAGGGTTTTAAAATTCAATTTTTTTTGTTTAGATAAACCTTTTTCTTCTTTGGCAAGAAATTTTTTAATTAAACTCAATCTATCTCTTAAAGATTTTATTTCTGCTAAAATTTTTTGTTTCTCATCTTTTAAAGTACTTAAATCTTTATTAAATAACTCAAGTCTTTTTTCTTTTTCTTCTTTTTGCTTTATAAGTACATTTATTTCTTCATTTTTTTTCTCTATTAAATCTTGCCAGATTTTTTCATCTTTTTTTAATTTTTTTAGTTCCTCAAAAATTTGAACATAATCCTTTTTGTATGACTCCTTTTTTTTGGCAAGAGTATGAAGATTTTTTTCTATTTCTTTTTTTTCTTCCAGAAATTTTTCTTTTTCTGCAGAAAAAATAAGAATTTCTTTTTCAAGTTTTTCAAAGGTTTGTATGGAAGATCTATGAATCTCTTTTAATTCTTTTTCTTTTATTTGATATTTTTCTAATTCTTTTTTTAATTTTACAATTTTATTTTCAAGTTCTTCTTTAGTTTTTTCTATATATTCATTTTCCTTTTGTATTTTTATAAGCTGATTATATTCACTTTCTTTTTTAATTTTCTCTTTTTCCAGTCTATGTGCTATTTCATTTTCTTCTTCAAGGAGATTTAAAAATTTATTTTTAATTATTTTTAAATTATTTTCTTTTGCTACTAAATCCTCTTTTATATCTTTTATTTCTCTCTCCAATGGAATAAGTTCTTGATAAAGTGTCCTCTCTTGATTTTCTATTTCTTCTATCTTTTGTGTGATTTCACTTTTTTGAATTTCTAAATTAATTTTTACCTCTTTTAATTTTTTTATTTCATCTAAAGTAATTTTAGAAAGCAAAGAATACTTTTTTATACTTAAGTTTTTAAGTTTTTCTTTTAAAGATAAATATTTTTTGGCTTCTTCTGCCTGTTTTTTGAGGTGTTCGTATTGATTTTTTATTTCATACAGAATATCGTTTAATCTCACTAAATTTTCTTTAGTTTTTTGGATATTTTTTTCTGTTTCTTCTTCAGTAATTCTAAAACTACTGACACCTGCAAGATCTTCTAAAAAAAGTTTTAGCTCTTTTGGCGAAAGTTCCAGAAATTTGTTAATTTTTCCCTGTTCAATAATTCCATAACTTTGTGGACTTATTCCTAAATTTAAAAATAAAAATTGAATATCTTTGAGTCTACAGGGCTTGTGGTTGATATAAAATTCACTTTCACCGTTTTTATAAAATCTTCTTACAATTACAATTTCGTTTAAGTCTTTATACTTTTCCCAGATCGGTGGATCATGATTAATTATAAGTTTAACTTCTGTAAAATCTATCTTCTTTTGGGAATTTCCAGAAAAGATAAGTTCTGAAAGCTCTTTTATTCTTAATTTTTTAAGACTTTGTTCTCCGAGAACCCAACGGATTGCGTCTATAATATTACTTTTTCCTGCACCATTAGGGCCTACAATGGCTGTGATACCAGGAGAGAAAGGAATAGAAATTTTATATGGGAAAGATTTAAATCCATAGATTTCCAGTCTTTTGATAAACATTAAAATAAAAATATCTTATAAAAAAGAAAAGTAAAGCGAATTTTTAAGGAAAATTATACTTCTTTTAGTTTAAGATATTCTTTAATTTCATGAATTAATACAGCAGGGGTTTTGATAGGATATTGCAGATTTTGCAGGATCTCATCAACTGGTATACCTTTAATAGAAATATCACCTAATTTTTCTTTAAGGGAATCAGGAGAAGTTATAGGATACTTTATTCCTTTAGTTTTTCTTAAGACTAAATAAGCCCATGGAATATCCAAAGATCTTACAAGATCTTCTGCAACAGTTGAGCAGAATTGCAATAGAGTTTGAGCTTCTCGTCCTTCTTTAATTTCTTTATAAGCTAATTTAGCTATTCCACCTGCAGTGTGAACTTTTAATGCCTTTGCTTCTTCATCCACTAATTCTTCCATAGCTTTAATTTTTTGTAGAGCAAGTTCTGGATCAGCCCTTAAGATATTTCTTACAGTATTTTTAGTAAGTCCAACTTTATAAGCAATTTCCTCATCGCTTTTCATATATTCTTCTTTTAAAATTACTACAAAAGAAGCTCTTGCTAAAGAAGGAAGCCAAGTTAAAGTTCTAAACTCAGCCAATTTATTTAATCCCCCCAAAAGCTCAATAGATTTAAAAAATACTCGATTTACTAAATTTTCTATTTCCTGTTCAGGAATACTCGGAGTTGCGATTTGAATTACCATAATTTGTCCTCCTTTTTATTTAATTTTTGAAATAGGTTCTTTAATTACTACTAACCCTTCTTCTGTAATTTCTAAAATCCGGGTTTTTGTATCATGTCCACACATTCTACATCCATCGATTCTAAAAAGTCTTATTACTTCACCAATTTCTTTTTTATATAATTTTGCTTTATACGAAGAATCAACAAGTTCCTTTGCTAAAACCATGGTTCCATCAACAATATGTCCTACTGCATAACCACCTGCAGCCTCAGCAGTTAATTCCTCATGACCACTTCTTTTCTGGGATACAAAAAGAGCAGTTTGATACCATTTTTTCATAAAATTAAAAATTCGTCTTACAATACTTCTTGCAATCATTTCTTTTGTCTCAAAAAGACCTGTGATAGAATCTATTATAGTAAATTTTACTTTATAATTTTGTATTACATGAGCTAAAGTTGCTAAAAGATCTGGTATATTTTCTCGTAATCGTGTTGAAGATGCAGCATCAATAAGAATAATATTATCTTCAAATTCCTCAAAATTTAGTCCCATTGCAAGTGCTCTGAGTTTTAAAGAAGTTGCTACAAAATTAGCAGGAGTTTCTACTGTTATAAAAGCTACTTTTTCTCCAAGACTTGCTTGCTTTACTGCAAATTGTTCAACCATTAAAGATTTTCCTGTATCAGAAACACCAGTTAAATTAATTACAGAATAAGCAGGAATACCTCCCAAATTCTTTTTAACTATTTTACCATTCTCAGAACTTACAATAAAAAAAAGATTATCCAGACCCTCGATTCCAGTAGGAATTCCATATATTTTAGGAGCTTTTTTTAAAGCCTCACTCCCTAAATATATAGATTTTAAATCAGCTTCACCTATACCAGAAATGTTATATTCTTTTCTCTCAATTTTATCCATTTTATATAAGATTTTACTATTGTTATACAAAAATTTTTATTTATTAAAAAATAATAAGATTGATACCTAAAACTTCAAGATTAAGACTTTAACAATTTTTCAATATCTTCTTCAGGTTGAGGAACACCTAAAAAATATCCCTGTACATAATTACAGTTTAAGTCTCTTAATATATTTAATTGTTCTTCAGTTTCTACACCCTCGGCAATAGTTTTTATATTAAAGTTATTTGCTAAATCGATAATTAATTTTACTATATGACGAATTTTTTTATCATTTACTATATTTTTTATAAATGAATGGTCAATTTTTAAATAATCTATAGGCAAATCTTTTAAATAATTTAAAGAAGAATAGCCTGTTCCAAAATCATCCAATGCTATTTTGACATTAAGAGTTTTAAGAAATTCAATTACATCTTTAGCCCACTGAGGTTCATCTAAAAGGATTCTCTCTGTAAATTCTAAGATTAAAAAATAAGAAGAATCGAGAAATAAGTTTTTATATTTACGAATGTTTTCAATCATTAAAACGGTTTTAATACTTTTTGGAGTAATATTAAAAGATATAGGGATTTTCCATTTCATTATTTTTTCTACGATTTTATGAATAGCCCAATCTTCAAATTCTTCTAAATAAGGGCTTTCTTCTAAATAATCTATAAATTCTTTCGGTGATACTATCTTGTCTTTGACTTTAATTCTTACAAGAGCTTCTAAAGCAACTATTTTTAAATTTGAAATCTTAAAAATTGGTTGATAATAAAATACAAAAAGATTTTCTTTTAGAGCGTCTCTCACAAGTAACATTTTTCTAAAATAAGTTTTGAATTTATCTTCTATAGGAGGAGTAAACACTCCTACATTTTGGGAACCAGATTTTTTAATTTCTTTTAAAAGTAAATCAGCTTTTTGATAAAGTTCGGGGAATGTTTTTCCATTGTCAGGAAATACTACTATTCCTATATTGAATTCTGGTAAAATAAGACGATTTTTCCATTCTATAGGTTTACTAAGTTCATTTAATATACGCTTACCAAATTCTTCATAATTTTGTTCAGGAGCTTTAACAAAAACCCCAAAATAATCCCCAAACAATCTTCCTAATATAGCATCTTTTGGGAAAAACCGTTTTAATCTTTTTGCAATTTCCTGTAAGCAATGATCTCCTGCTGTAAATCCATAAAAATGATTAATATAAGAAAAATTATAAATATTAATAAGAATAAAAAGTGCTTTAGTATCTAAAAAACTGATTAATTCAGAAACTTTCTGAAAAAAACCGCGTAAATTTAAAAGTTCTGTAAGAGTATCATAGTGTTTTAAAGTTTGAATATCTCTTTCCAGTTCTATTTTTTTTGTAAGATCTTTTCCTATAATAACTATTTTCTCTTTATTATCTGGAAGTGATACTTTCAAGATTTTTATTTCTAAAACAAGTATCTTATGAAGTGTTTTTTTATAAGTTAAAAGTTTTTTTAATATCTGAAAGGAACTAATACTTTTAATTTCTTCATGATTTAAAAGAAATAAGTCTCTACAATTCAATTTTGATAAATCCTTTTCATAAAGATCAAGCAACTTAATAGTAAATTGATTTATATATTCTATATTTAAGTTTTCATCAGCAATTATAACTATTTCATCTAATTTTTCTAAAGCTTCTCTTATAATTTTATCTCTAACTAATAGACTTAGTTTTTTTATAGCAAAATTTAAATTATTTTTTACTTCTTCTAATATATATTTATATTTTTCTTCAAAAAAAGTTTTTTCTGAAGAATACATAATTAATATAGAATCTATTTCTTTATTTTTACTTAAAGGAATAATGCATTCAAATTGGATTCGAGAATTTAGAATATCTTTTTTATGAATAGGTCTAAAAATTATTTCTTTAGTTTTTAAAGCTTTTGCAATAGATAAATCACTTTGTAAAAAATTTTTATCAATTATAAAATTTAATTTATTTATATAAGGAATTTCCTTGGGATACCAATAAATTGGATAAATTAAATTTTTTTCTTTATCAACTTTAAGTACTAAAGCAGAATTTAAATCTAAAGTATTTACCAAAATTTTACAAATATCGGAATAAAGTTCATCTTCTGTAGCTGAATAAATAATGAGTCTATTTACTTTTGTTATTAACTTATTAAGCTTTTCTAATTCTTTTTGTTCGGTAACATCAATAAGAATTACTAATCCGCAATATTTGTTTTCATAAAAAATAGTATTAGTAAATATTATAGCTTTTCCTTTTTTTCCATCTTTTCTTTTATATTCAATATTTTCATATTTTTGGAGAAAAAATTCTCCTTTAAGTCTTCTTTTAACAATTTCTCGAATTTGTGTATTATTAAATCCATGAAGAATTTCTTCAGGTTTTAATTTTTTAAGTTCTTCTAATGAGTAACCTAAAAGATTACAAGCATATTCATTTGCCCATACATATTTTTTATGATAAATAAGCACTCCAAAATAAGGAGAATCTATAAGAGCTCGTGATAATTTTTGTGCATTTAAAAGGTTAAAAGTTATATCACAAAAAGGAAAGATATATTTAAGTAATTTAAGATTTTCTTCAGAAATTATTTGTATTTTTTTGCATCCTAAAGTTTGAATTAAATTTTTATCTAAGGAACCTAAAAATTGTTTTATTTTTTCAATTAATTGAGGTTCATTTATAACCATAAAATAATGAGGAATTTCTAAAGTATATTTTTCATGAATTTTAATTTCATCTTTATTTTTAGAGTCTAAGAAATTTTCATAATGAATGAAACCAATATCTATTTCTCCATTTTTAATTTTTTCAATTATTTCTTCACAGGATTCAAAAAAATAAGTATTAAATCTTGTAATATCTAAATTGATACTCAATGAAAAATAAGAAAGAGATAGAAGAAAATATGGATTATTAAGGGTTGCAAATTTTATATATCTTTTTTTTATAATTTTTTCTAATGGTTGAATGCTTATAAATATGTATTTATCTAATGAATTCTTAAATCTTGCAACAGGAATATATCCTTTTTTATAAAGGTTTATACCTGTAAAAACAGACACATAATAAAAAGTATAATTTTCTTCCACTTTTTTAAATTCTTCGGAAAAAGTATAAGATGCATCAAAGATAATTTTTTGATTAAGATTTCTTTCTAAAGCTTTTACAAATTCTTGCCAAACTTTAAGATTTTTTACAGCATGTGGACAAACTGTAAATTTCAGTTCCATAAATATATTTTTTCTTTTCTATTTTTGTATTTATTTTACACTAATTATTTAATTTTTAAATTTTTTTCTTTACAAAGTAATCAATTTTTTTAAAATTTGTATATGTTTAAGATAATTGTCCCATTACTGGGAGCATATTTATTTAAGAAATTCAGAATATTATCTGCAAAAGATAGTAAAATTTTTATAAATTATATTCTTTATTTTGCCCTGCCTTTTATTAGTTTTCGTACTTCCTATTCCATAGGTTTAAAACCTGAGGTTTTTAAGATCGCATGTGTTGCATGGATAGGAATTTTGACAATGATAGGAATTGGTTATATTTCAGGAAAATTATTAAAATTAAAATCTGCAGATTTAAGAACCTGGCTTCTGGTAGTTAGTTTTGGTAATACTGCATTTTTGGGATATCCTTATAATTTCACTTTTTTTGGTGAAGAAGGACTCAATTTTGCAATCCTTTATGATACTTTGGGATCGTTTATAATAGTTATTACCATCGGTCTTTTCATTGCAACTGGTAAAATTAGTTTAAAAGTTATTTTCTCCTTTCCTGCATTTTGGACATTAATTCTTGGTTTTTTACTTCGTGGACAGGAACTTCCATATTTTGTAAAAGATGTAATAAACTTTATTTATCCTTCAATTTTACCAGTTATTATTTTTGCTATAGGACTTATTTTTGAATTTCACCAGATTTATTACAATCTTAATAAGGCTATCTTAGCTTTAATTTTGAAAATCTTTGTTATGAGTTTTATAACTTATTTTATAGCCAGAATAATAGGAATTTCAGGATTACCTTTAAAAGTTGCGGTTTTACAAGCTTCTATGCCAACTATGATTTTTTCAACAGTTTTAGCTTTAAAATATGATCTAAATTATCACTTAACTATAAGCTGTGTAAGTCTGGGGATTATATTAAGCCTTTTTACTACATCTTTAATTGTATATTTAACAGATTTTCTATTAAAAATTTTTTAATAGGGCTTTAATTTTCGAATCGGTTGTTATATCTTTAAATTTAAATAGTATGAGAAAAACAAAAATTATTGCTACAATTGGCCCATCTTCAAGAAAGCCAGAAATAATAAAAAATTTAATAGAAGCAGGAGTGAATATATTTCGCCTGAATTTTTCTCATGGTGATCACGAGTACCATAAAAAAAATATCGAAATTATAAGAATTGCTGCAAAAGAGTCAGGCAAAATAGTAGGAATTTTGCAGGATTTATCTGGTCCAAAAGTCAGGATAGGGGAGGTTAAAAATCCTATTTTTTTACATGAAGGAGAAATTTTGGAAATTTATAAAGAACCTATAATGTGTGAAAAGAAAAATTCTGTAGCAAAAATATATATTGATTACCCTCAAATATTAGAAGATTTAAAAATAGGGGATCTTATTTATATTGCAGATGGAGCAATAAGAGTAAGAGTAATTGAAAAACATCCATCCAAAGTTATTACTCAGGTAATAATTGGTGGAATAATTTCTTCAAGAAAAGGAGTAAATTTTCCAGGTGCAGAAATTTCTATTTCTGCATTAACTTCGAAAGATAAAATAGATTTGGAATTCGGAATAAAACAGGGGGTAGATTTTGTAGCATTATCTTTTGTAAAAGATGAAAAAGATATAGAAGAATGTAAAGAAATTATTAAAAAATTAAGAGGGAATCAGTGGGTTTTTGCTAAAATCGAGACACAGAAGGCAGTTGAAAATATTGATAAAATATTAAATGTTTCAGATGGTATTATGATTGCTCGTGGGGATCTTGGAGTAGAAGTACCTATAGAAAAAGTTCCTATTATTCAAAAAGAGATAGTTAAAAAAGCAAAAGACAAAGGACTGCCTGTTATTATTGCTACCCAAATGCTTACTTCTATGATTAATTCAATTATGCCTACAAGAGCTGATGTTTCAGATATAGCTAACGCAGTTTTGGATGGTGCAGATGCTCTTATGCTTTCTGATGAAACAGCAGTAGGAAAATATCCTGTTCAATCAGTAAAAATGATGGTAAAAATTATAAAGGAGGCGGAAAAAATTTATAATTATGAGATGGAAACACATCCTCATGTGTCTTCAGATTATGCTATTGCATACAGTAGTGTAATTCTGGCAAAAGATATAAGAGCCAATAAGATAATTGTCTTTACTAAATCAGGTAGTAGTGCAAAAAGAGTATCCAGATTTAGACCCGCTTCTTTAATTCTTGCTAATGTCCATGACGAAGATATCTTGAGAAAATTGACCATTTTATGGGGAGTTTATCCATATACTGTACTTTCAGAAAATCAGGAACCAGAAAATATGGTAAAAGAGTTTGTTAAGAGAGCATATAGAGATAAAATTATAAAAGAAAATGAAACACTTGTTTTAACAATGGGTTATCCAGTAGGAAAAGTAGGTTCTACCAATTTGATACGAATTTTAAAACAGGAGCAGATTAAAGAAATAATTGGATTGTAAAATGCCTATATTTACTCCTATACAAGTTCCTAAATTGATAGAGCTTGCTAAAAAAAATAGAATAGCTCCTGTTTATCTTTTTATAAGTCATGATGAGAATGTGTGCAGGGAAAAAGCCAGAGAAATTTATTCAGTTTTACAGGAGAAAGATTCGATTTTAGAAATATATAATCTTCATGAAAAAGAAGAATTAAAAAATTTCTTAAAAATTAAAGGATACCAAGAAGGTTTATTTGGATTAAGAAAAATTTATTTAATATTTGGAGCAGAAAATATTACTTTGGAAAAAGGAGAAGAAATAATTCGCAATCTTGAAAAAGGAAATAATTTATTTAGCTGGTTTTTTATTTCAGAAAAAATGGAAGAAAATCATCCAATTTATAAATATGCTTTAGAAAAAGGAGCAATTATTCCTTTTATTTCTAAAAGAAAAGAAGATTATTTGGAAATGGAATTAATAACAAATTTAAAAAAATTTGATAAAATAATGGATAAAAATACAGCCAATTTATTTATCTCTTTAGTTGGCGAAGACTATTATCATTTTAGAAATGAACTTGAAAAACTTATTTTTTACACAGGAGAAAATAAAATAATTACTCAGGAAGATGTGTGGAATATAGTAACTCCATTAGAAAGTGCCACACTTTATTTGCTTGGTGATGCAATTTTTACTGCTGGACCAGAAAAAGCTTATAAACTTATTTTAAATCTTTTAGATAATAAAATCGATCCGCCTCTTATTTTGGGATTTTTGTATAAATTCTTTAAAAGAATGCAAATTTTAGCTGAATTTCTCGAAAAATACCCGGATCTTAAGCAAGAAAATAGATATACTTTCTTTGCAAAAAAATTTGAGGAAATTAAAAATAATCCAGTAGAAGAAGTGCCTAAAATAATAGCTTCAACTCATCCTTATCCTCTTTTTAATATGAAAAGGTATCTTTCTCAGATAGAAGATTTTAATAAAATATTTGATGAGCTTTTTTATGCAGATATAAGCATAAAAATAGAATTTAAAAACCCTGCAAAAGTTTTTTATCAACTACTTTTAAATATATGGAAAAATTTAAAAGAAAATCATTCAAAAACTTCTAAAATTTCTTTTTCATGAATTTTTAATAATTCATCGAGTTTTTTGAAGTCCTCAGGAGAAGTTAATTTAAGTTTCAATTCTATATCTCTCTTCTCAAGATAAGGAGAGAATCTTAATTCTATTCCTCTTTTTTTAAAATTATTTATCAGGTCTGAAATTTTTTTTCTTTTTTTAGAATAAAAAGGAAATTTCATTTCATATAATTTTTCAAAAAATTTTTTTCTTCTTTTATTGAAATCTGATTCATCTAAAATTTTTTTTAATTCTTCTGGAACAAGCGTGGGTAATTCATAAAATTTTTTTAAATCGATTAACATTTCCAAAACTTCTTTTTGTTCGCTGAAAGTTAATCTTAACTTTTGAAAAATTTCCCAGAACTCTTCTTTTTCTTCTTTTTTTAATTCGCTTAATTTTTCAGCAAGTTTAGGATTTAGTTTATTTTCTATAATAAAAATCTTAAATTTGTCTTCTAATTTATTAATTTTTTGTAAAAAATTTATCCAGATATAATTAGAAGAAAAATTTAATTTTGGAAGTAATTTAATCACTTCTTCTATAGAGAGATATTTTAGGGCTTTGTCAATAAAGTCTGCTTTTTCTATTAAGTTGAGTGGCCTGAAAAGATTTGTTTCAAGAGAGATGAGTAAACATTCTGCAGGACTTAGATTTTCTACAATAATAACAGGAACAATCGTTTGTTGAAGATCTTTCAGAGCAAGAATTCTTCCTTCTCCAGAGACAATTTTGAATTTTTCGGAGGTTGAAATTAAGATAGGAGGTTCAAGAACTCCAAATTTTTGAATACTTTCTTTAAGAAATTTATTTCTTTTGGGATAAGAAAATAAAAAATCTCTATTTTCTAAATCAATTTCTTCGATTTTAACTTTTGTAAAGTAATATTTTAATTTCATATTTTAAATTTTAAATCAAAATGACCTAACTAATAAAAAAATTATTTTATAAAAATTAAAAATCCTTTAAGTATATTCATTCATTATATTTCAGGCAATTTCTAAATAAAAATTTTCCTTCTTATCTTTTTCAAACAATTTTTATGTTTTATATAAATCAAGTTTTACAAGATAAATTTCGTCTGAGGGTAATTTAAAACTATCACCATCTAATTAAAAAATTTTAATTTCTTCTTTTATATTTTTAGAGATTATTATCAATGGAATGCTTATTAAAGAGTTTTATTAGTTAATCTGTGAAGAGCCTCTAAATATTTTTCTCTTGTTTTTTGTACAATATCAGAAGGGATTTCTGGAGGAGGTTCTTTATCTGTCCAACCAATAGATTTTAGCCAATCTCTAATAAATTGCTTATCAAAACTTTTTTGAGGTTTTCCTGGCTCGTATTCATCTTTTGGCCAAAAACGAGAAGAATCAGGGGTCAAAACTTCATCAATAAGAAGGATCTTACCATTTATTATACCAAATTCGAATTTTGTATCCGCAATAATGATACCTCTTTTTTCTGCATAATCTGACGCTTTTTTATAAAGTTTTAAGGAAATATCTCTTAATTTTTCCGCTATGTCCTTCCCAATAAGCCTTACCATCTTTTCAAAAGTAATATTTATATCACGTTGTCCTTTTTCTGCTTTTGTAGAAGGTGTAAAAATCGGTTCGGGTAATTTATCAGCCTCTTTTAAACCGAGAGGTAAAGAAATTCCACAAACTTTTCCAGTTTTTTTATATTCTTTCATAGCAGAACCTGTTATATAGCCCCTTACAATGCATTCAATTGGGATAACCTTAGTTTTATAAACAATCATACTTCTATCTTTTAAAATTTCTTTATAAGGTTTAAGTTCATCTGGGTATTTTTCTACATCTGCAGTAATAAGATGATTTTCAATAATATCCTTTAAAAAATCGAGCCAGAAAAGTGTCATCAATGTAAGAATTTTACCTTTCTCAGGTATGGGAGTTGGTAGAACCACATCGAAAGCAGAAATTCTATCAGTCGCAACAATAAGAAGTCTATCCCCTAAATCATAAATATCTCTAACTTTTCCTCTATTAAATAAAGGAATTTCTTTTATATCTGTTTTAACGATTGGGTTATTCATTTTAAAAAATAACTAAGCTATAGCTTTTGCAAGTTTTCTTGTACGTTTTTTAAATTTACTTGCAAGTCTTCTATATCTTCTATACTTTTCCCAATCTTTATTTTTCTTTGCTTCCTCCGCCAGAGCTTTAAATTTTTTAATTTTGGCTTTAAGTTCTCTCATTGAGCCACCGACTCTTCTTGGTTCTTCTTTAATTCCATACACCTTTTTCAGAGCAGAAATAAGTTCTTCTTTATTCATCCCGTGAACACCGGTAATTTCAGGAATTTGCAGTGCAATTTCTCTCAATTCCTTAATTGTCATTTTTTCAAGCTTTTTTTCCAATTTAGGAAGTTGTCTTTCTTCTGCTTCCTCCTGAACTCCTTCCTGTGTTTCTTTTACTTCTTCCATAACTTCCTCCTGCAAAAATATTTGTCAAAAAAATATCATAAAAAATAAAAAGAGCAATAATTAAATTTTTTAATTAAATATGAAAAAAAATCAGCAAAGTTATTCTAAAAAAGAAATAATTATAAATAATTTGATAATTTTATTATGGTTTAGTATTGCTATTTATGGAATATTTAAAAATTCTTCAATTTTGGGTATTTTTTATTTATTATTCGCTTTAATAATGGTAGGATCGGTTTTAAGAAAGTATTTATGTACAAATTGCTATTATTATGATAAATTATGCTGGCTTGGTTGGGGGAAATTAAGTTCTTTTCTTTATAAAAGAAACTCAGGTAATTATAAAATTGGAATAATTCTGGTTTATATTACATGGGGAATGTTATTTGTTATTCCGTTTATGATTTTTATAGTGAATTTATTTCGTAAAAATTTTTTGAGATCTGATATAATATATTTATTAATTTTTTTAGGATTGACTTTAATATTCCAACTGATAAGAAAAAAGGCATGTACTAAATGTAAAATGAAAATTATTTGCAAAATAAGATTAAACTTATGAAATTATTTTTAGTTGAATCTCCATATAAAATAAAGACTCTTCAAAAGTTATTAAATTCTCAAAAAAATGAATTTATTTTAAGAGCAACTTTTGGTCATATAAAAGATCTTCCTCTTAAATCTTTGGGAGTGGATTTGAATACTTTTAAACCAAATTTTTATTTTCTTTCTTCTAAAAAGAAAGTTTTAAATGAATTAAGAAAGCTTTTGCCATCCATAGATGAAGTTTATTTAGCTACTGATCCGGATAGAGAAGGAGAAGCCATTGCTTATCATCTTTATGAATATTTAAAAAATAAAAACAAAAAACTTAAATTTAAAAGGATTGATCTTATAGAAATTACAGAAGAAGGATTAAAAAGGGCTCTTTTGTCCCCAAGAGAAGTAAATAAAAATCTTTATGAATCCTGGCTTACAAGAAGGGTGTTAGATAGATTGATTGGATATCTTATTTCTCCTAAACTTTCACAATGTTTCAAAATCCCTCTTTCTGCTGGTAGGGTTCAAAGTGTAGCTCTTCGTTTGATTGTAGAAAGAGAAAAAGAAATAAAAAATTTTATTCCTATTACTTCTTATTCTTTAGAAGTTTTTCTTCAAAAGGATGGATTAAAGATTAAGACAGAATTATTTTATAAAAATCAACTTTTAAAATTATTGTCAAAAGAAGAATTTATAAAAATTTTTCAAGAAAAAATCTTAAATAAAAATTGGATCTTACAAGAAATAAAAGAAAAAATAGAAAAAAAGCAGCCACCATTTCCTTTAAAAACAAGTACATTAATAGAGAATGCTCAAAAATATCTTGGATTTGAGCCTAAGGAGACAATGAAATACGCTCAAAGTCTTTATGAAAATGGTTACATTACTTATATGCGAACTGATTCTATAAGAGTTAGTAAAGAAGCAAAAAGAAAAGCAAAAGAATTTATAAAATATAATTTTGGAGAAAATTATATAGGAAAGGGGAGGAGAGCACCGAAATCAAAATTTGTTCAAGATGCTCATGAAGCCATCCGCCCAACAAATATATTTAGACAAACTGTCCCTTTATCTTTACATGAAAAGAAACTTTATCAGCTTATTTATACAATCTTTATAGCAAGTCAGATGGCTCCTGCTAAATTCTTAGTAAGAACCTATATTTTTATAAATAAAAATTTCGGAAAAGAATATTCATTAAGAGTTACATCTAAAAAACTTATTTTTGATGGTTTTTTAAGACTTTTAGGTTTTGAAAAGGAAACATTTTTGGACTTGGAATTAAATGAAATTTTTAAAGCTGTAGATTATAAAATTAAACTGCATACTACAAAACCTCCAGAAAGATATACATCTTCGAGTTTGATTAAAAAGCTTGAATCTTTAGGAATAGGAAGACCTTCTACTTATGCTACTTTGCTTGATATTCTTTATAAAAGGAAATATGTTGTAAAAGAAAAGAAATACTTAAAACCTACAGAACTTGGTGAAAGAGTTTGTGAATTTTTAATAAATAACTTTTCTAAATTTTTAGATTATAGATATACCGCTGAATTAGAAGAAGATTTAGAAAAGGTTATGACTCAAGAAAAGACCTATTTAGAAATTGTAAACTCTACTTACAAACTTTTAAAAAACTATCTAAATAATGAATTTTCATCAATATAACTTTAATTTTTTATTAAAGTAAAAAAAATTTATTATTTGGTTTTTTAAAGATTATAATTTTAAATGGAATCTCAAGGTTTGAGAAAGAAAAAAATAATTTATAAATCAGGTTTTAAAGATCTAAAATAAAGTTTAACTTCTCTTGTAATCTCATAATAGGTATGATTCATATGTTTTAATTTTCCTCGGATTATAGCAAATCTTCCTTCAACTCTTTTTAAAAATCCTTTCTTTTCAAGTTTTTTCAATCTTTGCATAGTTTCTTTAAGATCCCATGTAAATCTTCTTGAAATAAATTTGGCACAATCTGGACCGTCTTGATAAAGGTCTTTTAAGATTTCCCAATCTTTTTTGTCCAGCTCTTTCCAGGGCAATTTATTTCTACTCATTTTTTAAAATTTTAAAGCACTCAGCTACAAAATAAATAGAGCCAGTGATTAAAATTTTTTGAATCGAAGAATTTAATACATTATTTAATGCCATTTGTGGATTTTTAAAAAATTCCAATATTTTAAAATTTTTTCTATTTACAATTCTTTTCCAATCTTCTATAGTAGCTATTTTTCTTGGTGAATTAAATTCGCAAATATAAATTTTTTGTGAAATATTTTCTAATTCTTTTAAAAAATCTAAAAGAGGTTTATCTTCTCCTTCATTTGTCACACCTATAAGGGTAAAAACAGGGTAAAAACTATCCTTTATAAGACTTTCCTTTAATGCTCTTATTCCATCTATATTATGAGCACAATCTATAAGAATTTTTTTATTGTTAATATTAATTTTTTCGTATCTTCCTTTCCATTTGATATTTTTGAGTGAATTTTTAACTTTTTCTTCTTCAATTTTTAACCAGTTTTTTTCTTCGAGAATTTCCAGTGTTTTTAAAGCACATGCCAAATTTGGACCTTGAAAAAGTCCCTTTAATGATAACTCAAGATTTAAAAAAGTCTTTTTTGAAAAATAATTCCATTTTTCATTTTTTAATTCTATATAAAACTTTTTACCTAAAATATAAAGAGGGCTATTTAAAAGCTCTGCTCTTTTTTTGAATACTTTTATAAGCTCGGATTTTATATTTCCTAATACACAAGGAATATTTCTTTTTATTATGCATGCCTTTTCAAAAGCTATTTTTTCTAATGTATTGCCAAGATATTTGGCATGATCCCAACCTATATTAGTAATAATACAAACTTCTGGTTTTATCACATTTGTAGCATCAAGTCTTCCTCCCATACCACACTCAATTACTGCTATATCAACTTTATTTTCAAAAAAATATAAAAAACTTAGAGCTGTAGTAAGTTCAAAATAAGTTGCTGGGATTTTATCAAAAATTTTTTTAATTATCCTTAGATAATGAAATAGTTCTTCATCAGAAATGTCTTTTCCGTTTATTTTAAATCTTTCGTTTAATTTAAATAAATGAGGAGAAGTATAGGTTCCGACTTTAAGCCCGTGGTTTTTTAATAATGCACTTAAAATAACTGTTGTTGAACCTTTTCCATTTGTACCTGCAATATGAATAGTTTTTAATTTTTTATGAGGATTCCCAAGGTATTTTAAAAATTTTGTTATTCTTGCAAGACCTGGTTTTATTTGATTTAATTGATGCGAAAGTATCCAAGATAAAAGTTCTTTTTGAAACATCAGCCTTTAAACTGAGAAATTACCAAAATTACATATAAAATATAACAAATACCAGAAGCAAAAAGAAGGAAAGGAGGGATCTTTTTTAAAATTTGTAGAAAAAAAAGATAAAAAATTCCTAAAAACATAGCAATTAATGCTGAAATAAGTGCCAATCCCTTAATTTCCCAGGAAGTAAAAAGTAAGCCCACACTTACAGGAAAGGTAGATTGAAAAACCATAGCACCAGTCATATTACCAAAAGCTAAAACATCTTTTCCTCTTAAAGTCCAGAGAAAACTATTAAATTTTTCAGGAAGTTCTGTAGCTAAAGGAGCTATTAAAAGAGCAAAAAGCAAAGGATCCATTCCATGTCTTAAAGAAATAATTTCCAAATTTTCTACAAATATATGAACACCTTTTATCATAAAAATAACCGCAAGTATTACTTGAAAACTTGCTAAAAAAATTATAAAACTTTTTTTATTTATTTTTAAGTTAAAAATATTCATAACCTTAATAAAATGCAATGTTTCTGTATTTTCTATTTTAATACTTTCTGCTTTAAAAGTAGAAAATAAATAAAGGATATAATTAATCAATAAAAAAATCGCAATGCAGTAATGTAAAAACCTTGTATTTGGAAAAATTAAAGGAAAAAATATAGCTAAAGAATAACTCAAAAGAAAAAAAGAAAAATCTCTTTTAAAAGTAGCAGGTTCTAACCAGACTTCAAATTTATTTCTTCTTTTTAATATATAGCTTATAACAACACCTAATCCAATTAGAAAAAACCCTGCAGTACTTAACATAAAAGGAGCACCAAGAATTGCACCGACTCCTATATGAGAACCTGTTTCTCCCTTATAAAGAAGAATAGCTACTAAAGGAATTATAGTTTCAGGAAGAGCAGTTCCTACGGCTGCTAAAACACTTCCTACAACAGCTTGAGAAAGTGACAATTTATTTCCTAAAATCTCTATCCCATTTGTAAAAAATTCAGCACATATAAGAATTAAAACCAAAGAAAAAATTAAGAAAAATATTTCCATAAGAATTAAATTTGCTGAACAATCATTACAGGAATCTTTGTATATTTAATAATTTCTCTTGCTACAGAACCTAAACCAAATTCTAATTCCTCTCCTCTTTTTCCTATTACAATTAAATCAAATTTTTCCTTTTCTGCAAGTTTTAATATTTCAGTAGATATATTACCAAATTTAATTTCTATTTCATAATTTGTATAATTTATTTCTTTTCGTATATTTTTTAAATAATTATTTATTCTCTTTTTATCTTTTTCTTCTTGTTCTTTTTTAAACTCCAAAAGTATTTTTTTATTTTTTATAGATGGAATTTTGTTGACTTTTACTATTTTTATTATACTTTTCAGAATTTTTCCCCATAAAAAAGAAAACTTTAAAGCATTTAAAGAATATATTGAAAAATCTATAGCACAAAGAATTTTCTCTAACTTCTCAAGTGGGATTTCCTTTATTACTAAAAAGTTGGTCTCTAATCTCTCAATCATTTTTTCAGCTGTAGGAACTTTAAAATAATGTGTTTTATAACCGATAATAACAAGTTCAGGATTGGTATCTTTTATAAATCTTTTTAAAGATTCCCAGAATTTTCCCAATATAATTTTACTTTGTATTCTAAGGCCATCATTTTCAATAGGTTTAACAAGCTCCAAAAGTCTTTTTTCAATTTTTTCTTTCTCTATTTTTAAATAAGGAGAAAGATAAGCAGGAGGGGTAAAAAAATGTCCTATTACATGAAAAAGGATTAATTTTGAGTCTTTATAAATTTGTTTATTTAAAAATTTGCCTGTTGAAATTATAAAAGGAGTAAATTTTTTAAAATCAATAGAAAGAAGTAAAGGACGAGACATTTTTAATTTTTTATCTTGACCAATAAACTCTTACAAGTTTATTCCTTTTAGACCATCTAAATTCCAGTTCTCCTTTAAATGCTTTATGGAGAGCTCTTCCCAATCTTTGAGCAAGGTTTTCTGTTGTAGTTTCAATTACAGTGACACCATCTTCTTCATACATATCAATAATTTGATGTAAAGGATTTAAACCTCTTGCCTTTTCATATTCATTATTAATAAGTCTTATAATATCATCTTTATGTGTTTGCCAAAATTCACCTGAAATATAAAGATACCCCATAGGATATTTATCAAGGACTTTTTTACATCCCGGGCATAGGATTCTTGGAACAGTGTTTATATTTTTTAATTCTTCATAAAGTTCTTCATCAAGAAACCATCTTTTATCTTTAAAAACAGCCTTGCATCTTGGACATATTGCTTCTCCACTTGGAGCAAGTTTCATAGCATAAGGATCTTGATTTGTTTCAAATTCAGTCATACGCCTAATCCATTTCTCTCTTTTTTTAATCATTCCCCCTCCTTTAATAAAAGTCTGTCTTTTATAATAAATAAAATAAGATTCTTCTTATGTTTTTCAATTTTAGGTATTGATTTTTATTGAATTAGGTTTAAAAATTTGCAAAAATTTTGCATTTTATTTTAAAAATAAAAAAAAGTAAATGGTAACAGGATTTCTTATTTTTACGGTAATAATATTTTTATTTGCCTATTTTACTTATGGTAAATTTTTAAGTAAAAAACTTTTCTATTTAGATGATACCCATAAAACTCCTGCTCACCTTTTTAAAGATGGAATAGACTTTGTTCCTGCACGTACTCCAATTTTATTTGGACATCATTTTTCTTCTATAGCAGGAGCAGGTCCAATTATTGGCCCTATTATAGCAGGTTTTACTTGGGGATGGTTACCAGTTTTTTTATGGATTCTTTTTGGATGTATTTTTTTAGGTGCAGTACACGATACAAGTGCTATTGTAATTTCTATAAGAAATAAAGCCCAATCTATAGCAGAAATTTCTAAAATCTATCTTTCTAATAGGGTAGGGGTGATATTTAAAATTTTTATTTGGCTTGCTTTACTGTATGTAGTAGCAGTTTTTATCAATGTTGCTCAACTTACTTTTGTTTCTAAATTACCAATTATAAAAAATGGTGAGATTATCCAAAAAATACCTATTGGTGGAGGTGTGGCAACTTCTGCAATATTTTATATTCTATTAGCAATTATATTCGGATATCTTATTTATAAAAAAAATTATCCACTAAGTATAACAACCTTTTTATTTGTGATCCTGGTATATGCGGGGATTTATTTAGGACAATTATTTCCTATCAAGTTATCTTCTAATATTTGGGGAATTATTTTGATTATATACTGTGGTATTGCTTCTGTTCTTCCGGTATGGATTCTTTTACAACCAAGAGATTATCTTTCAAGTTTTCTTCTTTATGGTGTAATTATTGGGTTATTTTTAGGAATAATTTTTTCTTTTGGAAAGGTATCAATAAATCAGCCAGCTTTTATACATTTTAATACCAATTTAGGACCTCTTTTCCCTATTTTATTTATTACAGTAGCTTGTGGTGCTATTTCAGGATTTCATTCCTTAGTTGGTTCTGGAACAACTGCTAAACAACTTGATAAGGAAACAGATGCATTAAGAATAGGTTATGGAGCAATGCTTATGGAAGGAGTTATGGCAGTAATTGCCTTAATTATAGTTATGATAATATCTTCTTCAGAATTGAATTTATTTAAAAAAAATATAGCAGGAATTTATGGACTCGGAGTAGGGGAGTTGTTACATTTTCTCGGTATTCCAAAAACCAGTGGGATGGCATTTGGGATGCTAGCCTTATCTGCTTTTGTTCTTACTACTGTAGATACTGCTACCAGGCTTTCAAGATATATTTTTACTGAACTTACAGGAATTAAAAATAGATTCATAGCTACAGGGATCTCATTAATACTTCCTGCAATTTTGGTATTTGTAAAATATCAAGATCCTGTTACTCATAAATATCTTCCTGTATGGAAAGCTTTATGGCCTGTTTTTGGAGCCACTAATCAATTAATTGGTGCTTTGGCACTCCTGGTAGGTACTATTTGGGTTTTAACTACAAAAAATAGAAAATACTGGTTTATTTTAGGAATTCCTACAATTTTAATGATTATGATTACAATTTCAGCTCTTATTTTATTATTAAAAAAATGGAAATTAAGCATAGTAGGAGTAGCATCTCTAATCCAAATATTTTTAGCTGTATGGATAGTTATAGAGGGAATCATTTCTTTTAAAAAAGTTTTTTAAAAATAAAAATTTAAACCAATTCTCTAAGAAGAATCATGGGGTCGACTTTAGAAGCTTTATAAGCAGGATAAACACCAGCTATAAGTCCAAAGATGAGAGTTAAAAATACAGAAATAAAAATTGGTTTTAAAGGGAAAATCAAAGGATATTTAAATAAAGGTAAAAGTATAAAAGATGCAAGGAAACCTAATACAATCCCAATAAAACCTCCTAATAAAGTAATAAAAACACTTTCAATTAAAAATTGAAATAAAATATCCTTTTCTCTTGCTCCTAATGCTTTTCTTATACCTATTTCTTTTTTTCTTTCGTTTACTGCTAAAGTCATAATAGCTGTTACTCCAAGTACTCCCACTAATAGACATAAAACAGAAATAGTTCCTACTAAAATAGAAAAAATTTGGGTAGTTTTAATTTTAAATTCCAAAATATCTTCAGCTTTTATTATAGTGAAATCTTTATTTGTTTCATTAACTTTATGTCTTTTTAAAAGGATTTCATTAATCTGTTTTTCAATACTTGAAATATAAGAAGGAGCTTCTGCACTTATATAAATTCCTGTTAAATAATCTACATTAAAAACTGCTGCCATAAGAGTTGTATAAGGAACAAGAATTTGATCATCTTGATCTTCTCCACTTGCATCAATTCCAATAGGTTTTAAAACACCGATTACTTTAAATGGTAATTTTCTTATAAAAATTATCTTTCCTATAGCATCTTTATCTCCAAAAAGATTTCTTTTTACTTTATATCCTAAAATTGCTACCTTTTTATAAGTATGAATTTCATCTTTATAAAAATTTCTACCCGCTATTAAAGAAAAGTTTCTGAGTTTTATATATTCTTCATTTACCCCCCTAATTAAGGTGAGAATATTATTTCTTAGGTATCTTACTATACATTCTCCATGGTAAATAGGAGAAATATATTTAATTCCTGCAATTTTTTTTAAAGCTTTTACATCCTCTATTTTTAAGGTTGTAGTAAATTCTGTCTGAATAGCTCTACCAGCTCTAACTCTTACATTTCCAGGTATTATCATTAGAACCTCTGGCCCAAAAGTTTCTATTTCTTTAAGGGTTTTTACTTTAGCAGACTCTCCAAAAGAATTCATTATTAAGAGCGCAGAAACACCGATAATAATTCCTAAAAGAGATAAAAATAATCTCAATTTTTTATAAAAAATTCCTCCTAAAAGAAGTTTATATTTTATTAACATTTTTTATAAATTTTTTAACAAAAGTGCAGGTTCAATTTTAGCAGCTTTTATAGCAGGGATTAAACTAAATAATATACAAGTAATAAATGCAAAAGTTAAACTGAATAAAAAAATGTAAAAAGAGAAATAAGCTTTCAAAGGGGTAAAGTGAGTAATTAAAACTATGAATACAATGCTTAATAACCATCCTATTATACCACTTATTAACGCAATAAATGTAGCCATTAAAAGATAATGAAGTATTATCTGATTTTCCTTAGCACCTAAGGCAATTCTTAAAGCTATTATAGATGCTTTTTCTTCAATATTAGAATACATTAAGTTCATTATTATTACACCGCTTATTATCAAACTTATTAAAGAAATAGTAATAAGAAATACAGAAATAGTACGAGAGGTTTTAGTAAATACTTCAATTGCCATTTCTGGAGTAATAATACGAAAATCATCAGGTTGTATTCCATAAAGTTTGTGGCGGGTTCTTAAAATTTTTCTAATTTTTTCAACAGCTAATTTCATATCTGTATTTGGTTTAAAAACAAATTTTATTGCACTTATCCAGTCTCTGTTAAAAACGCGTCTTTGAGCTGTTGTTAAAGGTAATAAAACTCTTTCATCTCTTCTAAAATGTCCTAAAATTGCTTTTGGTTCTAACACACCAACAATTGTATAATATTGTCCTTGGATTTTTAATTTTTTTCCTATTGGATTTTTAATATGAAACTTTTCAGGAAGATAAGCTCCAACAACACATACCTTAGCAAGTGTTTTAATATCTCTTTCATTTATAAATCTTCCTTTTTGAGGGTACCAGTTGTTTGCTATTGTATAATTTGGCAAAACTCCTTGAACTCTTAATTTTTCCACCTGTCCTTTATAGGAAACTTCTAAAGTTCCTATAGAAATTGGAGAAGCTATTAATACAAAATCAAGTTTAGAAATTGCTTCAGCATCTTCAACTTTTAAAGTATCACTTCTTGTAGTAGTTAAACCTATCAGTTTTCCTCCTCCGGCTATAACTAAAAGGGCATCTTTTCCAAACTGTAAATTTGCTAAATTTTCTAAAATTTGTTGTTTCGCTGATAACCCTAAGGAATAAATTGTATTTAAAGCAGTAAGACTGATAATAAGAGCTAAAAGCATGAAAAAAAGATTTATTTTATTTGAAATAAGTTCTTTAAAAACTTCTTTGATAAAAGCTGAAGTAAACATTAATTTTCTACAAATTTTCCATCTTTAAGAAATTTTATTTTCTTAGCTCTTTTAGCAATTTCGGGATCATGAGTTACAATTATTATAGTAATACCTTGGTTATTAAGATTTTCAAATATATCCATAACTTCTTGACCGCTTTTACTATCAAGGTTACCTGTAGGTTCATCAGCTAAAATTAACTTAGGATTATTTATAAGAGCTCTGGCTATAGCAACCCTTTGTTGTTGTCCTCCTGAAAGTTCTGCAGGTTTGAAATTAGCTTTATCTGCAAGATTAAGTTTTTCGAGCAAAAACATAGCTCTGTCTTTATCTTTTTGGGTGATATTTCCTCTATAAATTAAAGGCATAAGCACATTTTCTAAAACAGTAGCCCATGGGACTAAATAAAAAGCCTGAAAAATAAATCCAATTTTTTTATTTCTTAAATATGCCAATTTATTCTTATTAAACTTACTAACTTCTTGCCCTTCAAAAAAATATTTTCCTGAGGTTGGTTTATCAAGAAGTCCTATTATGTTTAACAATGTAGATTTGCCACCTCCAGAAGGTCCCATAATAGCTAAAAAATCTCCTTCCGAAACTGTTAAATTTATACCTCTTAATACTTCATAAAAATTTTTTCCAACTTGATAAACTTTTTTAATATCTTGAAGTATTATGAAGTCTTTTACCACAAACCTACTTCCTCTCCTTCTTTAAGACCAGAGAGTATTTCAGTTTTTCCCTTACTTTCCCATCCAATTTTAACTATTCTTTTTTCCCATTTTTCTCCCTTTTTTACCATTACATAATAATTTCCTTGTGGATCAATTTTAATTGCTCTTGAAGGTACTATTAAAACATTGTCTTTTTTATCAACGATGATGGTTACTTGAGCAGTCATTTCAGGTTTAAGCAGATTTTTATATGGTGTTAGGATATCAAATACAACATCATAAAAAACTACATTATTTTTAATTATAGCTCCTGGATAAATTGTTCTCACGCGGGCTTTAAATATCTTGTCTGGATAAGCGTCCACTGTAAATATTGCATTTTGTCCAGGTTTTATTTTACCTATATCTGTTTCATCCACATAAGAATGTAATTCAAGTCTATTTAAGTCTATGACAGTAATAAAAGTAGGTGCATTAAGTCCTGCAACCACAGTTTCTCCTTGTTGAGTTGTAACCTGAGAAACTACCCCAGAAATTGGGGAATAAATAAATGCATAACTCAGTATAACTTTTGCTTCTTCCCAAGCATTTTTTGTAGATTTTACTTCTGCCTCAGCTTTTTTAAGTTCTTCTCGATATTCGGAAAGGAGTGCTTCTAAAGTAAATTTTTCAGCTTTTAATTCTGCTAATTTAACTTTATAATCTCTTTCTATCTCTTCTAAATCATTTTTAGAAATAAGCCCATCTTTAAACAAAATTTTATAACGCTCAAGATCCCTTTGAATTTGCTCAAGTTCTGCTTGTATTGCTTTTATTCTCTCTTTTTGAGCTGATATTTTTTTAGGGTATGTGGTTTTGATTTTTTTTAAATTAGCTAAAGCTCTCTGATAATCAGCCCATTTTTTTTCAACTTCGTTTTTGAGATCTTCATGTTCTATTACTGCAATTAATTGTCCCTTTTTAACTATGTCTCCCTGATTAACAAGTAATTTCTCAACTTTTCCAGATATACGAGCACCTACTTTAACTTCTGCTCCAATTTGGGGTTTTATAGCTCCTGTAACTGTAACTTCAAGATATATAGTCCCTCTCCGAACCTTCGCAGTTTTTTTTGGATAAATATCAGTTTCAGAATTATTTTTACAGCTTATAAGAAATAAAATAATTATAATTAAAATTAAAAGAAAACATTTTCTCATTGTTGAAGTCCCGGGATATATCCCAAAGATTTTTGGAGAATATAATAAGCCTGTAATAGATCATATTTGGAATTAATAACTTGAGCTCTTGCCTCAGAGAGTCTTGCTAAAATTGTTGTAACATCTACAATACTTGCCAATCCATTTTTATATTTTTCTTTTATAATTTTATAGTCTTCTTCCATACTTTTTAACCATGCCTGTGCACTTTCATAATTTTCTTTAGCAGTTTCTAAATTTTTATAATTAGTAAAAACTTCCTGTTTAATTTGTAACTCTAAATTATTTTTTTCAAAATTTTTTTGTTCTAAAATAGCCCTTTCTCTTTCTATTTTGGATTTTATCAAGAATCCCGTAAAAATAGGAATACTTAATTTTATACCCGCAAAAAATTCTTCATCATCTTCTGGGAAAAAACTGCTGTCTTTTTTATAATAATTTGCAAATACATCAATAGAAGGTAAATATTCTCCTTTAGCACTTTTTACTTTTTCTTTTTGAGCTAAAATTTCTTTATTTTTTGCCTTTAATTCTGGACGATTTTTAAGAGCGGTTTCGATACATTTTAAAAGTGAATCGATTTTGAATTCTTTTTCTTTTACTGGTAAAAATTCAAATTTATCTATATCAAGAATATTATAATTAATGAGTGTAAGAACCTTAGCTTTTGCAATTTCAGAAAAATATTTATAATTAATCACTTTAAATTCAGCTTCTTTAACTTTTGCCTCGGCATCAAGTACATCTGCATAAGGAGAAAGACCAACTTCGTATTTCTTTTTAGCAAGTTTTAAAATAATTTTAGCATCTTCTAAATCAGATAAGGCTGCTTGGTAAAGGGCTTTCTGTTTAAAATATTCTAAATATGCATTAGTGATATTTAAAGCAATATTTAAAATTTGAGATTTTACAGCCTCGTCCATTGCTTCGATCATTCTCAAAGCACTTTTATAATCATGCCATTTAGAAAATCCAGAAAATATATTCCAGTTAAGTGTTGGTCCTAAAAGATTTAAAGATTCAGCAGGAAGATTTTTTCCTAAATCTGATCTTTGAAATGTGTATTCAAAATATATATAAGGAAAGAATTGCGATCTTACCACATTTTTTTGATAGAAATATTGTTCCTTAATCTTTTTCGAAATTTTTATTTGGGGGTTATTTTTAATACCAAGTAAAATCACATCTTTTAAAGATAAAATCTCTGCGGAATAGGTTAAGGAAGTAAAAAACAGGAAAATTAAAATAACATATAGAATTTTGTCTTTCATTTTTTAATAAAATAAGAAATTTAAAAAATTATTTAAAAGCTTCTTTAAGTCCGTGAATTATATATTCTATAGCAATAGTAGCTAAAAGTAAACCTAAAATTCTGACAATAGCTTTTGTTCCAAGTTCTCCAAAGAATTTAAAAACTTTATTAGCATAACAAAATATAATATAAGTCAAAAGACAAATTAAAAATACAATGAGAAGTAATATAAACTTTGTTATTAAGTTTGAATTATTTCCAAGTATAATTATTGTAGTAATAGCACCAGGTCCTGCTAAATATGGAATAGCAAGAGGTACAATAGATATATCTTCTTTTTCTATAACACTTTCTGTTTCTTCCTGAGATGTTTTAGCTTGGCGAATTTTTCCAAAAAGCATTTCTACAGCTGTTAAAAATAAAAGAATACCTCCAGCAATTTTAAATGAAGCTATAGAAATTTGAAAAAATCTTAATAAATAATTACCACTCCATAAAAAGACGCTTAAAGTTATAAAAGCAGTTAAAGAGGCTTTAAAAGCGATTTTTTTCTTTTCATCAGGGGTATATCCAGTAGTAATACTTAGAAAAAAAGGAGCCCCTCCTATTGGATCTATTACAGTAAAAAGAGCTATAAAACTTTTTATTAAGAAATTTATATCTAATTCCATATTCAAAAAATCATTTTTTAGTTTTTTTTATCTTTAAATAAAGAAATAAGCCAGGTAAAGCCCCTATCAAGATTAAAGTATAGTTTAATATTCCCAAGGATATTCCATATTCTATAGGGTAATGCAATAAACTTAAGAAATAACTTAAAGTTCCTTCTCTTATACCCCATCCTGAAATACTGATAGGTAAAGCAGAACAAAAACTTACAACAGGTATAATTACAAAAAAATAGCCTGTTTGAAGTTTTAAATTTAACGAGTGAGCTAAAAAAATATATTGGATTACAAATACAGCTTGCAAAAACACTCCCAAAATAAAAGGCTTAATATTATAAGGGAAGGTAAGAGGTTTAAATATTTCTGAAAGATTTAACTTTGTTAAAATTGCGCAGCCAAGAAAAAAGAAAATCAAAGTGCCATAAGAAATAAAAGATAAAAATATATAGGCTTTGTAAGGTAGAAAATTTCCATAAAAATAGAGAGAAATAGCTAAAAGCGTTAAAATTCCAAGGAAACCATATCCTCTGTCCAAAAATACGCTAAATCCTGTTTTTTTCCAGTTTAATCCTCCTTTTGTAAGAAGGTAAGTTCTCAAGACATCCCCTCCTATAATTCCGGGAAAGGCTGTATTTAATGAAAATCCCATTAAATAAATTTTATAATAAAAACTAATCCGCTCTTTAGCACCCCAACTTTCACAAATGGTTTTCCACCGGTAAGAGGCCAGAAATTGAAAAAAAAGAAAAAAAATTCCTCCAAAGAAGTAATAAATTACTTTTATATGAATAAATATCTCCTTTATTTTATTAAAATCTGCTCTTTTAAATAAAATATATAAAATAGTAAAAGTCACAATAATTCTTATAATAAATAAGAAATAGGAACGAAATTTTTTATTCATTACAAAGTCCTTATATTTTAAGATTTAAATACTCTGAAATATTTTATATAGGGATGAGAGGGATTAAGAAGAGGGTTTTCAATAATACTTACAAGTTCGCCTTTTGTATTTACCAACCTTATCCATTTTTGAGTTGGTGGAATTGTTAATTTTTGAAACTTAATAAAAGAAAGAAAAGCAAAAGTATAAATTTGTCTCCCGCTTCTAACTTTTTGAGAAAAATCCTCACTTATTATAATTTTAGGCAGAAATTCCAAAGCTTTCTCAACAGGTATAATATATTTCATTAATTCATCTTTATTTTTACTGATTTCTTTTAAATATTCTAAACTAATGGCATCTTCTATAGAAAAAATACTTTTTTTAAGTCTTTTAAGTTCAAGAAGTGTAGCACCATATCCCAGTTTCATTCCGAGAGAATTAATAAGAGATCTTACATAAGTACCTTTAGAACAATGAAGATAAAATTTAACTTTATCTTTTTGGATATCTAAAATTTTAAATTCCTTTATTTTTACTTTTTTAGGTGGTTTAGAAATTAAAAGCCCATCTCTTGCATATTTATAAAGGGGTCTTCCTTTAAATTTCGCAGCAGAATAGGGTGGAGGAACTTGATCCAGTTCACCAATAAAGGTATTAGCAATTTTTTGAAGTTCATCTTTACTTACTTCAGGAGGTGTTTTTTGAGAGATAATTTCTCCTGTAATATCATAAGTAATTGTACTGATTCCTAATTGAAACTCACCTTCATATACTTTGTCTCCTTCTAAAAATATTTGTCCCACTTTTGTAGCAGAACCAAGAAATATAGGTAAAACCCCAGTTGCTATAGGATCTAAGGTGCCTCCATGTCCTGCTTTTTTTACTTTTAATATTTTTTTTACTTTTTCCAGGATCTGGGTTGAGGTAAGTTCCTTTGGTTTATCAATTACTAAAATACCTTCAATTTGATTTTTGTTCTTCATAATATTTGCTTATTAAATCTTTAAAATTTTCTATAAATCCCTTTAAATCCTCAATTTTTAATCTAAAACCACAGGCATATTTATGTCCACCTCCTCCAAATCTTCTGGCTAATTCTATTATTTCTATAGGGGCCTTACTTCTCAAACTTACACTTATTAAATTTTTTTCTATTTCTTTAATTAAAACAGAAATTTCAACATTTTTAATACTTTTCAAAAAATTCACAAGATCACTCAAAGACTTCGGATTACCAATTTTTTTAAAATCTTCACAAGTTAAATAAGAAATAGCAATTTTTCCATCTTTTAAAAATACAAGTCTATTAAGAACTATTTTTAAAAACTCAATCTGAATCAATGAAATATTTTCAAAAAGAGCCTGAGATATTTTTCTTGGATTAGCCCCAGCTTTAACAAGTTCTCCAGAAAGAAAAAAAGTATTAGCATTTATGTTTTCGTATTTAAAACCACCTGTATCATAATAAACACCAGCCAAAAGATTCTCTGCCATTTTATCTGTAATAGGGAAATTTCCATTTTTTAAAAGTTGAAATATTATAAGAGTAGTTGATGCATAAGATGGATCTATAAGTAAGATTTCTTTTTTAGAGAATTGTTTACGATGATTGAGTACATGATGATCAATAATAAGAAACTTTTCACAACCGCTAATTTTTTGAAGTACTTTTTCAGATAATCTCGAAGGACAATAAGCATCTACAACAATACAAGCTTTAGGAGTTTTATTTTTAAAATTTTCAACTAATATAAGTTTTTGAGAAGAAGGTAAAAACTCTACATTATCTGGAATCTCTTCAACAAGAGGATAACCAATTTTTTTCATATTTTCAAAAAGGAGACAAAGAGTTAACATAGAGGCTATTCCGTCTATATCAGGATTTATATGAGTAACTAAAAGAAAGGTTTTTTCTTCTTTTAAAAATTTTATTGCTTCTTCCCAAATCATAAACTTTCTTTTTTATGGATTTTTGCAAAAAGCTCTTCCAATCTTTTTTCCTCTTCCACAGTGTTATCTATTTTAAATTCTATATCAGGCATATATTTCAATATAATTTTTTCTGCTACTCTTTTTTTAATAAATCCTTTTGCTTTGTTTAAAGCTTTTTCAATAACTTCAGGCTCTTCTTCAAAGGTTCTAAAATAAACAATTGCTCTCTTTAAATCTCCTTTCATTTTAACATCTGTAATACTAATGAATTTCTTAAAAATCGGATCATTCAATTCATGCATAATAATTTCAGAAATAACTTCTTTAAGTAAACTACTTACTTTTTCAGGACGATATTTCATCAAAACTCCTGAGACATTAGTAAGAAATAAAATCTATCTCAGCATTAATAATTTCCATTTGACCATCATTCTGAATAAAGTTTATAATAGAAGTAAGTTTATTATCTACAAACTGATGATTATTACCAACTACACTGATTCCAATAACAGCTCTCTGCCAAAGGTCATGTTTATCTACTTCTGCAAGGGATATTTTTTTAAAATTAGCTTCCAGTTTTTGCATTAAAGATTTTAAAATTTTTCTTTTGGCTTTTAAAGAATTTGGTCCCGGGAAATAAAGTTCAATTCTTGCAATACCAACTATCATTTTAATTCCGGGGTAATTTCTCTAATTTCAAATGCTTCTATAATATCTCCGACTTTTATATCTTGAAAGTTTTCAATTCTCAAACCACATTCATAGCCCGCAGAGACTTCTTTTACATCGTCTTTAAATCGTTTAAGTGACCCTATATTTCCTGTATGAATGACTATACCATCCCTAATCACTCTAACTTTATTATTTCTGTTAATTACTCCTTCTTTTACATAACATCCAGCAACGATTCCTACCTTTGGTATTTTAAAAGTAGCTCTCACTTCTGCTATGCCAGTAATATGTTCTTCATAAACAGGCTCAAGTAATCCAGCCATTGCTTTTTTAACATCTTCAAGTACATTATAAATTACATCATAAAATTTAATCTCAACTTTTTCTCTCTTAGCAGCCTCTCTTGCTTGTGGTGTAGGTTTAACATTAAAACCAATAACAATAGCATCTGAAGCTGAGGCAAGCATAACATCACTTTCAGAAATAGCTCCTATTCCAGCTCTTATGACATTTACCTTTACTTTTTCAGTAGAAAGTTTTAATAAAGAAGCCTGAAGTGCTTCCAATGTTCCTTGAGTATCAGCCTTTAATACAATTTTTAATTCTTTAAGTTCACCTTCCTGTAGTTTCTCGAAAAGTTTTTCAAGAGAAATTTTTGCTTCTTTAGCTGCTTCAGCTTCCCTAACTTTTCTTTGACGATATTCTGCAATTCTTTTAGCCTTGTGTTCGTCTTCTATAACTATAAAATCATCTCCTGCATGAGGTAATTCCTCAAATCCTAAAACTTCAACAGGAATAGAAGGAGTTGCTTCTTTAACTCTTTTTCCGTAACTGTCAAACATTGCTCTTACTCTTCCATAAGTAAGACCAGAAACAAATACATCCCCTTCTCTAAGAGTTCCTTCTTGAATTAATACTGTTGCTACAGGACCTCTTCCTTTTTCTAACTTACTTTCTATTATTCTACCTCTTGCTGGTCTATCATAGGCAGCCTTAAGTTCAAGCATTTCAGCCTGAAGAAGTACAAGTTCAAGAAGTTCATTTATTCCGATTTTATTTTTAGCTGAAATATTAGTCATTAAAACATCTCCACCCCATTCTTCAGGCACAAGACCAAGTTCTGCAAGCTGTGATTTTACTCTTTCAGGGTTTGCATTTGGTTTATCTATTTTATTAATAGCAACTACAATGGGAACTTTTGCTGCTCTTGCATGTTCAATAGCTTCTTTAGTTTGCTCCATTACACCATCGTCAGCAGCAACCACTAAAATTACGATATCAGTTACCTGAGCACCTCTTGCTCGCATTGAAGTAAAAGCTTCATGTCCGGGTGTATCAATAAAAGTAATAATTCTCCCATCCTCAAGCTTTACAGTATAAGCTCCAATATGTTGAGTTATACCTCCTGCTTCACGAGCTGCTACATCTGTTTTTCTTATAGCATCAAGAAGGGTGGTCTTTCCATGATCTACATGCCCCATAACAGTAATTACAGGGGGCCTTGGTTTTAATTCTTCTGGAGAGGGTGGAGTATATTGAAGGAGTATTTCTTCTTCGATAGGGATTTGTTCAACTTTATAACCAAACTCATCTGCCAAAATAGCTGCTGTATCTGCATCAATTGATTGATTAACAGTTACAGGCATTCCTAATTCAAGAGATTTTTTAATAAGTTCACTTGCTTTTACTCCCATTAACTTAGCTAATTCTCCCACCTGAATAGTTTCATAAATTTTTATTTTCTTTTCCTTAGGAGGTAAAGTCGGGGGTCTTTCTGGAACCTTTTTTTCTTCTTTTTTTTCTTCTACTTTTTCTTCTTTGACTTCTTCAGGAACTTCCTCAAAAAGCCCTGTCTCAGTATCTTCTATAACAAGCTCTTCCCAAACTTCCTCTTCAGCTTTTTTAGGTTTGGGACCCTTTTTCTTTGGTTTCTTTTTCTTTTCTTCAATTTCGAAATATTTTTCTTTTTTCTTTTTCTTTTTTGGCTTTTCCTTTTTTTCTGGTTCTTCAGAAGGTGGTGGTGCAAGAGGTTTTTCAGGGATAACAGCTTCTTGAGGCTTTGTTTCTACTTCTTTTTGAATCTTTCTTTCTTTTCTCGGTTTAAATTCCTTAATAACCTTTTCCTTTTCTTCAGCTTCTACTTTTTCTTTTTCAATTTTCGGCTTTGTTATTTCTTTCTTTTCTTTTTCGATCTTTTCCTTTTCGATCTCGGATTTAATTTCTGGTTTAATTTCCTTAGGTATTTCTACAGGTGCTTCTTCAAATTTTACAAATTCTTCAGAAGGAACTTCTTCACGAGGTTCTGCAGATTTTACAGCTTCTTCTGAAACAGGAGGTTTATGAACTTTTTTTACTTTTATAACTAATTTTTTCTTTTTAGGTTTTTTTTCTGCTTTTTCAATTTCTTCTTTTTTAATAATAATTATTGTATCTTTTTTGTTAGAAAACTTTTTTCTTATAAATTCAGCTTCTTCTTCTTTAAGAAAAGATGAAACGCTTTTGACAGAATATCCCTCTTCTTTTAACTTTTTAAGAAGTTCTTTGGGATCTATTTTTAATTCTTCTGCTAATTCTGTAATTTTAATTTTTGACATTTAAAAAATCCTTTCTAAATAATAAAAATAGTCCATTTTAAAATAGTTTACATAAGTTTAATCTTAAACCTTTAAAATTCAAGTCCTGAGCTAATATTGTTTAAAGAATCAACTTTTTAGGTTTTCTCTGTTAAATAGAATTAAATATTTAAAAATTTTCAAGAAATTTTTTTTAATAGAATTTCAAAAGTATTTAATTTGTAATATTCACTTTATAACATATAAATGATATTTAAAAATCTTTGCATTTAATTTCAATTTTTGTAAAATTATAAATTAGTTTTTAATTTAATTTTTAAAAATATTATGAGAAAAGTTATTATTATTCCTGCAAGATATGGTTCCACGCGATTTCCTGGAAAACCTTTAGCAATGTTATGGGATAAACCTATTATTCAACATGTTTACGAACGTGCAATTGCCTCGGATATAAAAGAAGTATATGTTGCTACAGATGATGAGAGAATTTATGAAACTGTAATTAACTTTGGTGGAAAGGCTATTATGACAAGCAAGGAACATTCATGCGGTACAGAAAGAATAGCTGAAGCAAGCTCAATTCTTGGATTAAGTGAGGAAGATTTAATCATAAACTTACAAGGGGATCAGCCTTTATTTCGCCCTGAATTTTTTTCTTTATTAATTACTCCTTTATTACTTTCTTCAGATATAGTAATGGCCACACTTGCAACTCCTATTAAAGACCCTAAAGATTTAAAAGACCCAAATAAAGTTAAAGTAGTTTTGGATAGAGAGGGTAGGGCGTTATATTTTTCTCGTTCCCCTATTCCTTATTTTAGACCACCTGGAAGTGAACCTGTTTATTTAAAACATATAGGTGTATATGCTTACAAGAAAAAATTTTTAGATAAATTTATAAAACTTCCAAAGGGAACTCTGGAAGAGGCGGAGAAATTAGAACAATTAAGAGTTTTGGAATACGGATATAAAATAGGTGTTAATATAATTCCTGTTGATATTCCAGAAGTGGATACTCCAGAAGATTTAGAAGCTATAAAAAATCTAAAAGGAGAATTCAAATGAAAAGAGAACCAGCTGTAGCAGGATATTTTTACGAAGAAAGCCCTTTAAGATTAAGAGCTCAACTTTCAGAACTTATAAGTCCAGCTGCCAAGAAAATATATGCTAAAGGGATTATTGTTCCACATGCAGGATATATGTATTCTGGCTGGGTAGCGGGGAAAGTATATGGGAAAATCGTTCCACCAGATATTGCTATTATTATTGGTCCTAATCATACAGGAATGGGGGATTATGCATCTGTTTTTCTGGGAGAAGCTTTTATAATGCCTATGGGAGAGGTAAAAATAGCTCAAAAACTTGGAAAAGAACTTGTAGGACTTGTTCCCTTTCTCTCTACAAATCCTTTAGCTCATGCTCATGAACATTCTATAGAAGTTCAAATTCCGTTTTTGCAATTTATTAATCCGAAAATTGAAATTTTACCTATATGTTTGTTATATTTAAGTAGGAAAGAAATTAAAGAGCTTGGAGAAGCAATTGGGGAGGTCATAAGTAGATATCCAGATAAAAAAATTTTAATTGTTGGAAGCACAGATTTTAGTCATTATGTTCCTCAAGAAGTAGCAAAAGAAAAAGATTTTCTTGCTATAGAAAAAATAACAAACTTAGACGAAGAAGGGCTTTTGGATGTGGTAAGTGAATACAAAATAAGTATGTGTGGCACAATTCCTGTAGCAGTTACTATTGTAGCATGCAAAAAATTAGGAGCTACAAAAGGGGAATTGATAGATTATATGACTTCAGGTGATATAATAAAAGATTATGCTTCTGTAGTAGGATATGGTGGTATTGTTATTTATTAAAAATAAGAGGTGGTTTTATGACGGTGGTAACGAGATTCCCTCCAAGTCCTACAGGACATTTACATCTTGGTGGAGCAAGAACAGCTCTCTTCAACTGGCTTTACGCAAGACATCATAAAGGTAAATTCATTCTCCGTTTTGAAGATACTGATAAAGAAAGATCAAAACAGGAATATGTAGATTCTATTCTGGAAGCATTGAAATGGCTCGGACTTGATTGGGACGAAGGGCCTTATTTTCAGAGTCAGAGATTTGAACTTTATCAACAATATGCAAAAAAACTTTATGAAGAAGGTAAGGCTTATTATTGTGAATGCCCAAAAGAACTTTTAGAAAAAAAGAAAAAAGAAATGTTAAAAAAGGGATTAAAACCTCGTTATGACAAGACATGCAGAAATAAAAATTTGTCACCTGCTCCAGGAAGAGCTTTGAGAATTAAGGCTCCAGAAACAGGAGAAATTGTAGTTGAGGATTTATTAAGAGGAAAAATAGTTTTCCCAGCCGAAGATATAGATGATTTTATAATTTTGCGTTCAGATGGTACCCCTACTTATCATTTTGCAGTAGTAATAGATGATATCACAATGGGAGTTACACATGTTATAAGAGGAGATGATCACCTTTCTAATACTCCAAAGCAACTTATTATTTATCAAGCCTTAGGAGTTGAACCACCAAAATTTGCTCATATTCCTATGGTACTTGGTTCGGATGGAACAAGGCTTTCTAAAAGACATGGAGCGAAATCTATTTTAGAATACAAAGAAGAGGGGTATTTACCTAATGCATTAATAAATTATTTAGCTCGCTTAGGTTGGGGATATGGAGATCAAGAGTATTTTTCTGTGGAAGAACTTATAGAAAAGTTTGAAATAGAAAATGTAAATCTCTCCCCTGCTCGTTTTGATCAAAATAAACTCCTTGCAATCAATGCTTATTGGATAAGAAATAGTAATACTTCTTATATTTTAGAATATTTAAAACCATTTCTTAAAAATTATGACTTAACCAAATTTTCTAAAGATTATCTTTGTTCTGCTATTGAGACTGTAAAAACCAGAAGCAAAACTCTTAAAGAAATGGCAGAAATGTTACATTTTTATTTAACAGATAAAATTGAATATGAACCCAAGGGAGCCAAAAAATTTTTAGTACCTGAAATAGCTCCTATTTTAAAAAAGATTGCAGAAGATTTAAAAGAATTGCCTTTGGAAGAAAAAACTTTTGAAGAGTATTTCAGAAGCCTCCCTGATAAAACAGGGATAAAACTTAAAAATATAGCTCAAGCAGTGAGGGTTGCTTTGACAGGAAGAACTGTAAGTCCGGGATTATTTGAGATAATTAAAGTTTTAGGAAAAGAAAGAGTAATTGAAAGAATCAATAAAGCAGTAGATTTTATTAATTCTTAATAATTTTAAATATTATTGTAAAATTTTGTATGTTGATTATAATATAAAACCAGAAAAGGTAAAAATCGGGGCGTAGCGCAGCCTGGAAGCGCACCTGCCTTGGGAGCAGGGGGTCGGAGGTTCAAATCCTCTCGCCCCGATATTTTAAAGAATTCAAAAAAGTTTAGTTAATTGGTCAAGAAAAAGTTCAGAAAATTCGGTAGTTAATCCCATCAATAATTTTAATTAAAATTTTTTGTTTATTTTATCTTTGTATCCGAACCTCATTTTGCAATTCTGTATCCTGAATTAGTCTAAAAGAAAAAAGATAAAAAGATATAAGGCAGAAAATTAATTTCTGAAAAGAAAAAAAACTAACTTACTTCTGGGATAAGAATATGATAGAATAAATATGATTAAAAAATTTTTTAGTATTAAAGGTCTTATGAATAAATATAAAAAAATCGGAAGTTTATTTTTATTAGTTTTGATATTATTTTTTTCCTCCTCTATTGTTAGAGCCGAAAAAATTATTTTGAAAGTTTTTCATGCAGGGAGTCTGGCTGTTCCTTTTTCTTATATAGAAAAGGCTTTTGAAAAGAAATACCCTTATATAGATGTAAGAAGAGAATCAAGCGGAAGTGTAAGAGCTGTAAGAAAAGTTACAGATCTTCATAAACCTTGTGATGTGGTTGCAAGTGCTGATTATTCTTTAATTTCTGATATGATGTTCCCTAAATATACTGAACATGTTAAATTATTTGCTAAAAACGAATTAGTAATTGCCTATACTGAAAAATCAAAATTTGCTGAGAAAATTAATTCTTCTAATTGGTTTGAAATTTTAGCTAAAGAAGGAGTAAAATTTGGATTTTCTAACCCTAATTTAGATCCTTGTGGATACAGAGCTATAATAATGCTGGTTCTTTCAGAACTTTATTATAAAAAACCTATAATAGATACTTTAATTAAACCTTATCTTCCTTTTAAGTTTATAAAAAATCCAAAAAAGATCACAGTTATAATTCCTAAAATTTTTTCTCCAAAAGGTAAAAAAATATTTATAAGACCAAAAGAAGTTGATCTTCTTGGACTTCTTGAAGGGGGAGCTATAGATTATCTTATTATTTATCGTAGTGTAGCTTTACAACATAATCTCAAATTTATAAAGCTTCCTGATAAGGTAAATCTTGGTAGTGAAAAATATGTTGATATTTATAAAAAAATAATTGTAGTGCTTGGAACAGGTAAAAAAGTTAAAGGAAAACCTATAATTTATGGTATTACGGCTTTAAAAACAGCTCCCCATCCCAAAGAAGCTAAACTTTTTGAAGATTTTGTTACAAGTAGAAAAGGTGCTGAATTAATTAAAAAAGCCTATCAAATTCCTGTTTATCCTGCGATAGAAATAAAATATCAGAAGAAATAAAAATGCGTGAAAACTTTTCTTTTATAAAAATTACAGTCATATTTTTATTTTTTCTTTGTATAGGTTTTGTAATAATACCACTTCTCCATCTTATTTTTACTACCTCTTTCCATAAATTTTTAGAGACTTTGACAGATAAAGATGTATGGGATGCAATTAAAATAAGTTTTATTTCTGCAGGAGGAGCTACTTTAATTGGTTTAGTTCTTGGTATTCCTGGAGCTTACTTTTTAGCTCGTTATCAATTTAAAGGAAAAGAAATAATTGAAAGTATGCTTAATATACCAATAATAATTCCTCATGTAGCTGTAGGAATTATTTTACTTAATTTACTTAATGAGAATGCAGTGCTGGGGAAATTTTTTAAAATTCTTCATATTTCTTTTGTAGATACCATTTATGGAATAATGGTAGCTATGTGTTTTGTAAGTATTTCTTATATAATTTTCTCAGTAATTCTTGGTTTTCGTGCAATAACTCCTGAACTCGAGGCTGCAGCAAGAACCTTAGGAGCTACTCCTTGGTATACTTTTTATAAAATAACATTACCTTTATTAATTCCATCTATAGTACGTGGAAGTATTCTCGCTTTTGCCCGTTCTGTAAGTGAAATAGGAGCTATATTAATAATAGCTTATTATCCTATGACTGCTCCAGTGCTTCTTTATGAAAGATTTGAAAATTACGGGCTTGAGAATGCAAAACCAATCACCATACTTATTATTTTGCTAAGTTTAATTTTGTTTACCATACTAATGATTATCTTCAAAAAAATCGGAGAAAAACATGCATCTCAAGGCTACAATTAAAAAAAAATGCCCGTTGTTTGTTCTGGATGTTTCAATTGAGGTTTCAGAAAAAGATTATGTTATTCTTTTAGGACCGAGTGGAGCTGGTAAAAGTACAATTTTAAAAATAATAGCTGGCGTAGAGAAAGCGGAATATCAAAAGATAGAACTTAATGGTAAAGAAATAACTCATCTCCCCCCTGAAAAAAGAAGGATAGTCTATTTGCCTCAAACAAATTCTCTTTTTCCTCATCTTTCTGTAAAAGAAAATCTAATTTTTTCTTTTAAGGCTCGAAAGAAATCTATAAATTATGAATTATTAAATCGGGTAATAGATAATTTTGATATTAAACATTTGCTTGACCGTTACCCAAATAGTCTTTCGGAGGGAGAGGCTCAGAGAGTAGCTTTAGCAAGGGCTATTTGTGCAGAACCAGAGATTCTTTTACTTGATGAACCACTCTCTTCCCTTGATTTTCATTTAAAAATAGAATTAATAAAATTTTTAAAAAATTTTCCACAAAATTATAAAATTTCAATTATTCATGTAACTCATGATTTATTAGAAGCTCTTCTTTTGGCAAATAATGTCTATATTTTAACTCATGGTAAAATTACTTATTCAGGAAATATCAACAACTTTTTTAAAAATTTAAATAATCTTAATAATTTTACTTCCAAAAAAGACCCGGTTTTATCTTCTTTTGAAAATTTGAATAACTTAAATTTTTTACAAATTATTGCAAATTTTACTCAGATGATGGAAAAAAATAAAGTTTAGAGTAAAAATGATAAAACCTAAAGATGATATAAGATAACTAAACATTTAGACTTTTTAATTATATAATTTTTTTCATTTGCAGGTGGAAAGCTTTAAAAGAAATTATATAGATTTTTAAAAAAGTTAAAGTTAGAAAAAAATGGTTGATAAGGATGTGTTTTTAAAAGTTATACTCAAGAAAGCAGAAAAGTTACCTTTAGGGCATTATTTGGATATTAGAACTTATAAAAGGAATCGAAGTGTATTATTAATTAGAGAAAGGGAGGACCTTTTCAGAATAATTGAAAATGGATTTTACCAGAATGAGTTTAAAGTTACTTTTAAAGAACTAAAGAAAATTTTTAAAAAACTTTTAAAAATTGAGTTTCCTCGTAGTCATAAAATTAGAATTTACAATATGGGAAAGTATCAGGAAGAAAAAGTAACACAAATAAAAATGAAAAAATTATAAGATAAATTTAATTTTTATTTAGAAATAAATTGTTCAATAAGCACTAAACTTCTTTTAGTTGCTCCGGTTTTAGATAAATATAATTGATATGCTTTTTCTCCTAATTCTTTAGCTTTTTCTTTATTTTCTATCAAAAATTTTAAAGAATTTTCTAAATCTTCTTTATTAACTTGTATGCATCCACCTATTTCTAAAAATTCTTTAATAAAAGGAAAATTTTCCATTGAAGGACCAAAAATAACAGGTTTTTTCCAATATATAGCCTCTAAAGGATTTTGTCCTCCGTGAGGTATAAAACTTCCTCCAATAATTGCTATATCACAAATTCTATAAAGTGCCCCTAAAATCCCCATTTGATCAACTAATAAAATTACTTTATTTCTCATTTGAATATCTTTTTTATCTGAAATTTCTGTGGTTTTGTAAAAAGTAATATCCTTGTTTTTACTGATAAAATTTTTTATTGTATCTTCCACTTCTCTAAATCTTTGAGGATGCCGAGGAACAATCAAAAGGGAGCCAGTTTTACAAACCTTTAAAAAATTTTCTAAAATTAATTCTTCTTCAGGATAATGAGTGCTACCTGCTGTAATTATAGGATGTGGAAGAGAATTTTCCCACGGAAATTTTATTTCTTTTATTTCTATATCAAATTTTGTATTTCCTGTAATTACAATTTTTTCCTCAGGAACACCAAGTTTTTTAAATCTATTTTTATAAATATCTTCCTGAACCCCTATTATAGAAAATGAGTTTAGGACATCTTTAAAAAACCTTTTTAATTTTTTATATCCTTTAAATGAATTCTCACTTAATCTTGCATTTATTAATAATACAGGGATATATTTCGAGCTAATAGTAACTAAATTTGGCCATATTTCTGTTTCTGCAATAACAAGAATAGAGGGCTTTAAAATTTTTATAACTCGTTTTATAGCAAAAGGATAATCAAAAGGTAAATAAATAACCTTTACCGGTAAATCTTTAAATCTTTGATAAGCTACTTTTTGTCCTGTATCAGTAATAGTGCTTAAAATAATATTATATTTTTTGGAAAGCTCTTTTATTAAGCGCGAAACAGCAATCACTTCTCCTACAGAAACTGCGTGAATCCAAATTCTTTTCTTTTTTTCATTTTCAAAAGAAATTTCTTTATAAAGAGCAAATTTTTCTTTAAGCCATTGCTTTCTAATATTTTTTGATCTTTTAAAAAACTCTCTTGGTAGAATAAAAGGTAAAGTTAAAGAATATAAGAAAGTATAAATATGTAAAAACATAGTTAAACTTTACCTATTAATGCAACTTGAAAGCCATGTTGAGTTTTATGAAATCTGTGAGACCAATATAAATTGTTCAAGCAATATGTACAATCTTGAGAAATCCAAATATTATTTTCTGGAATTCCAAGAGAAAGAGCTTGAAATAAATTAAGTTGTGTTAAATCTAAAAAAACTTTATTATTTTTTAAAAGAATTAAATTTTGCCAATTTGGATAATATTTTTTTACTTTATTTATTACTTCATCTTTTACTTCGTAACAGCAGCTTTTTATATGTGGACCTATAGCTATAAAAATTTCTTTAGATTTTATACCTTGATCTAAAAAATTTTTTAAAAATTTAAATAAAATTCCATTTACTGAACCTTTCCATCCGGCGTGGATTGCTCCAATTATTTTTTCTCTTTTTATATAAACAAGAATAGGTAAACAATCTGCTGTTCTCACTCCTAAGAATAAATTCTTTAACTTAGTAAAAGTCCCATCACACTTAAATTCAAATAAAGAATTTCTAAATTCAGTAATTTCCAAAATATTGGTACTGTGTATTTGTTTTGGAAAAAATATTCTTTTTTGATTCAAATTTAATAAAGAATTAAAATCAAAAGGGTAGGGGAGTTTTTGCGAAAAAAAAGCAATTATAGGAAAATTTTCAAAAATTCGAGGGAAAATAAGCCGAGTTTGAAAAATTTTCTCAAATAATTTTTTTAAATTATTCATTTATCGTTTCTTAAATCTTCTAAAAATTGGGGAAGAATTTTTAAAAGCTTCTTTAATGCCCTTGCTCTATGACTTAATTTATTTTTTTCTTCTAATGATAATTCTGCTACTGTTTTTTTGAAATTGTATTCAGGAACTAAAAAAAGAGGATCATATCCAAATCCCTTATCTCCTTTTGGCTCTAAAGCAATTTTCCCTTCCCATATTCCTTCAGTTTTTATATATTTTCCACTTGGATGATAAACTATTATTACACATACAAATCTTGCTTTTCTTTTTTCTAAAGGTACATCTTTAAGTTCTTTAAGAAGTTTTTTGTTATTTTCTTCATCTGTAGCAGAAGGGCCTGCAAATCTTGAAGAATATATTCCTGGAGCACCATTTAATGCCTCTACTTCCAATCCTGAATCATCTGCTAAACAAAGAAGTCCTGTTTTTTCTGCATAATATTTTGCTTTTAAAAAAGCATTTTCAAAGAAACTTTTCCCAGTTTCTTCCGGTGATTTAATTTCTGGGAAATCTTCTAAAGTTTTTATTTCCAAATTAAAATTTTTTAAAATATCACTTATTTCTCTTATTTTTCCCTTATTTGAAGAAGCAATCAATAAGACTTGTTTATTCATCTCCCAATACCTCTTTTTGTTTTTTTATTAATTCAGATATTCCTTTAATTGCAAGTTCTTTCATTTTAAAGAAATCATCCCAGGTAAAAGCCCCTTTTTCACCTCCTGCTTGAATTTCTACTATTTTACCTGATTCGGTTAAAAAGAAATTAGCATCTACTTCTGCAGCTATATCTTCTTCATAATTTAAATCTAAATAAAACTCTTCTCCAATTTTTCCTACACTTACACCAGCCATATATTCTAAAATTGGATCTTCTGTAATAATGTTTCTTTCTAAAAGACGTTTAATCGCTAATTTTAAAGCAACAAAACTACCTGTCACAGAAGCTGTTCTCGTCCCACCGTCAGCATTTAGAACATCGCAATCTACCCAAAGTGTTCTTTCTCCAAGTTTAGTAAGATCTGTAACACCTCTTAAGGTCCTTCCAATTAATCGTTGAATTTCCATTGATCTACCTTTTCTTCCCATTATTTCTCTTGGAGTTCTTTCAATTGTTGCTCCAGGAATAAATGCATATTCTGCAGTAATCCAACCTGAACCAGTACCTTTTAAAAATGGTGGTACACTTTCTACCAAACTTATTGTACATAAAACCTTTGTATCTCCAAATTCTACAAGGACTGAACTAAGAGGATTTTTTAAAAAATCTATAATAAAATTGATTTTCCTTAATTCATCAAATTTTCTTCCATCGGTTCTCATAAAATTTTAACCTCCTTAAAAAACTTTCATCCCACAAAGTCTTAAAGCAACTTTATCTAAAAGCTGAGCCACTTCAAAAGATGAGTGTATAGGTTTATTTAATACTTCATTCCAACATCTTTCTCCTTCCATACAAAAATAAAAAGTAACTTTATCTTCTACTTCTTTTATAATTTTTTTAAAAGAATTATAAAGTTTTTTTCTTAAATCTATAAAATATCGTTTTTTTAAGTCTAAACCATCGATAAATTCAAAAGAATATATTTTAGTTTCAGGAAATCGTTTCTCCGCAATTTCTTTTAATTCCTTTGGATACCGCAGAGTTCCTAAGCTAATCCATGCTATTTTTTCTAAAGGTATTACATTTAAAATCTTTTCAAGAACTTGAGGATACTCATTTTCTGCTTCTTCATAAAATATAATTGGATCAAAATGAAAGGCAACTGTAAATCCATATTTTATAGCTAATTGAGCACTTTTAATCCTTGCTTCCAAACTAACAGCTTTTTTTTCCTCTTCAGCTATTATCTTTTCTGTATTTACAGACCAGGCGAATATTATTCTTGGATCCGAGGGAAGTTTTGAAAAATAACTTTCGGGAATAAAAGCTTTGGTTTTTAATTCTAATATAGCTAAAGGATCTTTTTCTTTCCAGAAATAAATCAATTTTTCTGAGACTCCACAGATATACTCTAAAGCCATACTATCTGCAAATTCTCCTGTTCCAATTCTTAAAACCTCTTTTTTTTCTTTATGAAATCTTAAAACCTCAGCAAGTTCAGAAAACCCATCTTCTATTATATTTGCCCATAGTTTAAGTCCAGGTCTATTAAAATAAGCTTGTAAAATACAATAAGAACAGTCAAACGGACAACCTTCACCAAAATGAAAAATTTTATATCCGCAGCAAAAATAATTCTTAGTTCCTGGACATTTTCTAAAAAATTTACCTTTATAATTTATCAAAAATAAAAAATTTTTACCCACGGATATTAATTCCGGAAAGGGTTTATATCCCCAAAAAAATTTTTCATAAGAAGGAATTATATTTACAGAATATCCTTTATTTATAATTTCTTGCGTAAGACTATAGGATAAAGCAGACTCTTCAACAAAAATCTGCATTATAAATAGTTTTGAATTAAAATTTCTGCTATTTGAATAGCATTAGTTGCTGCCCCTTTCCTTAAATTATCAGCTACTATCCACAAGTTAAGACCGTTTTCTATAGAAAAGTCTTCTCTTATTCTTCCAACAAATACTTCATCTCTACCAGCTACATCAATTTGTAATGGATAAAGTTTTTCTTCGGGATTATCTATTACTACTATTCCTGGAGCATTTTTAAGAAGTTCTATTGCTTTTTCTACAGTGATTTTCTTTTCAGTTTCTATATTTACTGCTTCTGCATGACCATAAAACACTGGTACTCTTACTGTTGTAGCAGTAACCTTTATATCAGCTTCCATAATTTTTTGAGTCTCGTTTACCATTTTCATTTCTTCCTTAGTGTATCTATTAGGGAGAAATATATCTATATGAGGAACACAATTAAAAGCAATTGTTTGAGGGATATGTTTAGCAGGTGGCATTTCTTTTCCCTCACACCATGCTTTAACTTGAGCAGTTAATTCATCTACTGCCTTTTGTCCCGCACCTGAAACAGCTTGATAAGTACTTACTACTACTCTTTTGATTTTTCCATAATCATGAAGGGGCTTTAATGCAACTACCATTTGAATTGTGGAACAATTTGGATTAGCTATAATTCCTTTATTTTTATACTGAGCCACTGCATGAGGATTAACCTCAGGCACTACCAAAGGGACTTCAGGATCTTGCCTCCAAGCACTTGAATTATCTATTACTACTGCGCCATCTTTTGCAAAAAGGGGAGCGTAATCAAGACTCCTTTGTGCTCCCGCAGAAAAGAGAGCTATTTCAATACCTTTAAAACTTTTTGTTTCTTCTAAAACTTCAACTTCTATTTCCTCTCCTTTAAAAGGAAGTTTAACACCTTTAGATTTCGGTGAAGCAAAAAGGCGAATATTTTTTACAGGGAAATTTCTTTCTTCTAATACTTTTAACATCATTCTTCCTACAGCACCTGTAGCACCTACTACTGCTACATTATACTCTCCCACTTCTTACCCCCTTTAATATTTTTAATCTACACTATCATAAAAATCCAAAACTTCAATGATATAAGATTTTTTAAAAAAATTACTTTTAAATGCTAATTATATAAATTTTATAATCAAATTTGTTATTTTTAATTTTTAATAATGTCACTTTACAAAAATTTAAATTTTTGATAATATAAAAATTAAATTCAAAAATTGATTTTAAGTAATAAATAATAGGAGGAAATATGGAGGAATTGGCACGTTTTGGAGTATCAATTCCGAGAGAATTATTAAAAGCATTTGATAAATATATAGAAAAAAAACACTATGCTAACAGATCAGAAGCTATAAGGGATCTTATTCGGCAGAAATTAGTAGAAGAAGAGTGGAAAGAGTCTAAAGAAGAAGTAGTAGGAGTAATTACATATTTATATAATCATCATAAAAGAGAACTTGCAGAAAAACTGCTTGATATACAGCATGAACATTATAATAAAATTATAACTACTCAACATATCCATGTAGATCGAGAAAGATGTCTTGAATTAATACTTGTAAGAGGAAAAGCAAATGAAATAAAAGATCTTGCTGATAAAATACAAGCTTTAAAAGGGGTTTTACATCTTAATTGGGCTCTTACTACTTTGGGGAAAAGTTTACCCACTTAAAGAGACTCAACTAAGGTAAAATTGATACGAAAGGGTTTGAAACTTACTTCTTTTACTTTAACTTTTACTTTTTGTCCTATTTGAAAAGTTTTACCGGTAGTTTTTCCTATTAAAGCAATCCCTTTTTCATCAGGAATGTATACATCATCTGGTAGATCAATAACTCTTACAGCCCCACTTACTAAATATTCTTCCAAATCTACAAAAAATCCAAAAGCAGTAATACCTGTTATAATTCCAGAAAATACTTGTCCAATCTTATCTTTCATAAAGAATACTTGGAATTTTTTCAATACTTCTTTTTCTGCTTCTTCTGCTATTCTTTCTCTTTCAGAAAGATACTTTCCCATAACCTCTAATTCTTCAGGTTTATAAGGTGGTTTTTTATTTTTTAATGCCCTTTTTAGGGTTCTATGAACTACCAGATCCGGATACCTTCTTATAGGCGAAGTAAAATGACAATAACATGTTGAGGCTAAACCGAAATGTCCTATATTTTCAGGAGAATATTTAGCTTGCTTTAAAGACCTTAACAATAAATAATTAAAAAGATATCCATAGTGTTTTCCAGAAAATTTTGCAATAAGCTCCTGATAAAACTGAGGTGTTAATTTAAAAGGTGTTTCTATTTCAATTCCATAAGCCTGGAATATTTCTTTAAGTTGATTAAATTTATTTATATCTGGTTCATCGTGAATCCTGTAAAGAAAAGGGTATCCTTTTTCAGTTAAAAATTCAGCTACTGCTTCATTTGTAACAATCATAAAATCTTCTATAAGCATATGAGCTAAATTTCTTTCTCTTTTTACAATATTTTCTATCTCTCCTTTAACATTCATTATAACTTCGGCTTCAGGCAGATCAAAATCAAGACTCCCTCGTCTTAATCTTTTTTCTCTTAATATATGAGCAAGCTCCCCTGCAAATTCGAGCATGGGGAAAAGTTTTTCATATTTTTTAATTGTCTCTTTATCTCTATCAACAAGCATCCTTTTTACTTCTGTATAAGTAAGTCTCGCATGTGATTTTATAACAGCAGGATAAAAATTTCTGTTTATTATCTCGCCAGAAGAATCAAAATCTAATTCAACTACCATAGCAAGTCTTTCCACAAAGGGATTAAGACTGCAAATATTATTTGAAAGTTTTTCTGGAAACATCGGAATAACCATGTTAGGAAAATATACACTTGTACCTCTCAAGTATGCTTCTTTATCAAGAAAACTGTTTTTTTGTACATAATAAGAAACATCTGCAATAGCAACCCATAGTTTGAATCCTTTTCTTATTTTTTTTACACATATTGCGTCGTCAAAATCTCTTGCATTTTCACCATCTATGGTTACAAAAGGTATTTTTGTTAGGTCTTTTCTTCCTTTTTTATCTTTTTCCTGAACCTCATCAGGTATTCTTTTGAGTTCTTTCTGAATTTTTGGACCAAATTTATAAGGAAGTTCATAATTATAAATAACTGACCATACATGAGGATCTAATTTAGAAGGATCTCCCAGATCTTTTATTATTTCACCTACAGGAAGACCAAATTCTGAGGTCGGATCAATTATTTTAGTTACTACAAGATTACCTACTTTAGCAGAATGTCTTCTTTTTTTAGGAATGTAAATTTCAAAAGGAAATCTTGGATCTTCTGGTTCTACAAAGAAAAGTTTCTTTCTTTTAGTTAAATAACCTATAATATTTTTTCTTTTACGCTCAAGTACTTTTAAAACTCTTCCTTCTGGTCCTTTAGAAGTAACTTTTTCAATTCTTACAAGTACAATATCTCCATTAAATGCTCTTCCTATCTTACGAGGTGGTATAAATACAGTTTGTTCATCTTCGGTTTCTACAAATCCAAAGCCGTCTGGATGCACCCTTATTGTGCCTTTAACTATAGAAAATTGTTCTGGCAATCCATATTTTCTTCTTTTTATTTGAACAAGTTTACCTTCTTTAACTAATTGTTTAATAACTTTTCTTACAATCGGTCTATCTTTAGAAGAAATATGAAGTTTATGATAAATATCCTTTAAAAATAAAGGTTTTTGAGTTATTTTAAAAAGAGAAAGAATATTTTTTTCTAAATCAAAAATATTTATTTCCTTTTTTTTCTTAAATTTTTTAATAGAAGACTTAGACATTAAAAAAATTATTTAGATCTTTTTGAAGATTTTTCCAAAGGTAAATGAAGATATTCAATAGCCATTTCTAAATCTTTTTCAGAATTGGTAATATGCAATCCTGCTTTTGGACCTTTTCTTACTAAATATCTCAATTCCTCAGCTGTAGTAATATGTTTTTCTTTAATAATATTCTCCAAACTTTTAGACCCTTTATGACATTTAAGACATTTAAAATTAAATTGTTTATTTTTGGAAGTAGAAGAAGCTACATAAAATTGAGTGCTTAAAATTGCGCTTATGAATGCAATAACTATTAAGATAATTATATTAAATAACTTATTTAAATTTTTCATTTTTTAAAAATTTTTATAATTTTTTTACTTAAACAAAAATATAAACAAAAAATCTTTTTGTCAAGAGTAAAAGTTAACATAATAAATACTCATCAAAAAAATAGAAATATCTTGGAAAAATGATAAAAAGTAGTAATTCCGTTAGGAAAGTTCTTATATAAAAAATTTTAGGACAAGAGTTTTATTTTAGAATTTTTAAGAAGAGGGGCGAGCATGATTAAAAAAACTAAAAAATGAAAGAATCTAAATTTAAAGAAAAACTTCAAAAAGTATCCAAAAGAAATTGGGAAATGATAAATACGAAGTTAAAATAGACGAAAATTTAATTTACAGAGTAATAATTAATGAGAAGCTTAAATTTGAACCTAATGAACCGCGGACCCGGAGGAGAGGTAGTTATGCTTTTCAAACAGATTTACTTATAATAAGAAAAGATACACGCTTCCCATTGGTAGTTATAGAAACTAAATATAATGGTTTTTCTACGCATGATGTTTTGACTTACTCAACTAAAGCCCAAAAACATAAAGAAATTTATCCGTATTTAAGATATGGACTCGTAGTTGGGGGAATAAATAAAATTACAAACAAATTTTTTCATCCATAATATCGGATTTGATTTTGCTATTGCATTAGAGAAAATTGATAAGAATGCGATAAATGATATAACAATAGTAAATCGAATTACGAATATGTTTAATTTTTTAATTAAATGGTTAGAAGAGCACTTAAAGAGGACTTTATTGTTTGACAAAGTTATATGAAAGAGTAAAATATTCACGAATTAAACCTTTGCAGGGGGTTTAATAATGACCATTGATAAAAAAAAGAAAAGTATCATCCTTGAGCAGCAAGATAAAAAAATAAAAGAACAGGTTTCAAAAATAAGACATAAAATTATGGTAATGTCTGGAAAAGGTGGGGTAGGAAAAAGTACAGTTGCTGTAAATATAGCAGTTGGTTTATCTTTACAAGATTTTATGGTGGGTCTTTTAGATGTTGATTTACACGGACCAAGTATTCCTAAAATGCTCGGGGCAAGAAATTTAAAACTTTCAAGAAGACCAGATGGAAGATTAGGAGCTATAAAGTATTCTCCAAATTTAAAATTTCTTTCTATTGAACCTCTTCTTCCTGCGGAAGATTCGGCAGTAATTTGGAGAGGGCCTATTAAAATGTCGGCTATAAGACAATTTATCGGAGATATAGATTGGGGGAAGTTGGATTATTTGATTATTGATGCTCCTCCAGGAACAGGAGATGAACCTTTAACAGTTGCTCAAACTATTCCTGATGCGTATGCTTTACTTGTTACAACTCCTCAAGAAGTTTCTTTGATAGATGTTAGAAAATCTATACGCTTTTGTCAAAAAGTTAAGTTACGTATATTAGGAATTGTAGAAAATATGAGTGGCTTCATTTGTCCTTACTGTGGTAAAGGAATAGATCTTTTTAAAAAAGGTGGTGGACAAAAGCTTGCAGAAGAAATGGGTCTAAGATTTTTGGGAAGAATTCCTATTGATCCTCGTATAGTAGATACAGGAGATTCTGGTAAACCAATTATTGCAGCTTATCCAGAAAGTATTACTGCTAAAGCTTATGAGGAGCTTATAAGAAATATTATTTCCGCTACTGAAGAAATGAGAAGAGATATTATAGAAGAAAGATTTATGAGGGTGGTAATTCCTATAAGTACACCTAATAAAATTGAACCGGATGAAGAAAAGTTTACTTTATTTGCTGTTTATGACATAGAAAATAATAAAATACTTGTAAAAGATGTAGTTAAAAAACCAGATGATCAGACTCTTTTACAATTTCTGAAGGAACAAGTAGCAACTCATATAATTTTATTTGATCCATCAAAAGAACTTGCAGATCATCTTTATCAGAATGGAATAAAGGTTCTTATTACTGATAGTTCTCAAGAATCTCCAGATAATCTTATTAATACATATTTAGAAGAAAAAACTAAACAAGGAGTTTAAAATGGAACAAATTCTTAAATCAATTTTAAAAAAATCCGATTCAAAAATAATTTTAGTTGTACTTGATGGGGTAGGGGATTTACCCTGTAAAGATAAGAAAACACCTTTAGAACTTGCAAAGACTCCAAATTTAGATGAATTAGTTAAAAATTCTGCAACAGGACTACATATTCCTGTTGATTATGGAATTACTCCTGGTAGTGGCCCAGGACATCTTGGTATTTTCGGCTATGATCCTCTTAAAGTGATTATAGGAAGAGGGGTACTGGAAGCTTTGGGAGTAGGGCTTGAACTCCAAAAAACAGATATAGCCATTAGAGGAAATTTCGCAACTGTAAAGTATGAAAATGGAAAACCCATTGTAGTAGACAGGAGAGCTGGGAGAATTCCTACAGAAGAAAATAAAAGAATAATAAATTCTTTATCTGAGCATATAAAAAATATAGATGATGCTCAAATTATACTAAAATCAGGAATGGAGCACAGATTTGTTGTTGTTTTTAGATTTAATGAAGAATTAAGCTCGGATGCAGAAAAAGTAAATGACACAGATCCTCAAGTCATTGGTAAATCTCCTTTAAAACCTGAAGGACAAACTGAAATAGCTAAAAAAATTGCTAAAATCGCTGAAAAATTTATTGAAAAAGTTTCGGAACTTTTAAAAAACGAACCCAGAGCTAATTATGTACTTTTAAGAGGATTTTCTATAAAACCTGATTTAGAAACATTTGAAGAAAAATATGGTTTAAAAGCTTGTGCTATAGCTACTTATCCAATGTATAAAGGGCTTGCTGGTTTGGTTGGAATGGATCTTATAAATTTTGAGGGTTCAACTATAGAAGACGAAATAAAAGCTTTAAAAGAAAACTGGCAAAATTATGATTTCTTTTTTCTCCATATAAAAAAGACAGATTCTTATGGAGAAGATGGAAATTTTGAAAATAAAATTAAAATAATAGAAGAATTTGATTCATTACTTCCTGAAATACTTTCTTTAAAACCTGATGTAATCTGTATTACAGGGGATCATTCAACTCCTTGTAAATTAAAATCTCACTCATGGCATCCTGTACCAGTTTTGATTAATTCTCCATATGTTCTTGGAGAAATATCAAATAGATTTACAGAAAGAGAGTGTTTGAAAGGAGAACTTGGAATATTTAATAGTGTTAAACTTATGCCACTTCTTTTAGCTCATGCTGGTAGATTAAAAAAATTCGGCGCTTAATTATTTTTAAGATTTAATTTCATCTCTATTTATAAAAAAAATTTTTTGTATTTAGTAACACTTTTTTGTGAAAAAAAATATTTAATATAGTTTTTTGAAATTATAGTATTATAAAGTTTTAAAAATTAAAAAGGAGGGTTATTATGAAAAAAATTAAATTATTTGGAATGATAGCAGGTATATTTTTTAGTGCTTCAGTAGCTCAAGCCCATTTTTTACTTTTAAAACCTGATACAGATATTTTGGAAAGTGGGAGGAGGATAATAAGTATTGAAGCTAAATTTACTCATCCTATGGAAGGTGAACCTAATATGGATTTCAAAATTATAGAAAGCGGTGCTTATATAAATGGCAAAAAATATAATCTTAAGTGGAAATCAGAGTTAATTCCTGCTATTAAACATAGTGCTAAAAAAGTGCATATGTATAAAACAAATTTCAAAATTAAAAAACCAGGGGTATATCAATTTTATATAGTTCCTTCTCCTTATTTTGAACCAGCAGAAGGAAAATTTATTCAACAAATAACCAAGGTTTATGTAGAAACTTTTGGATTAGAGGAAGGATGGGATCAACCAATAGGATTAAAAGCTGAGATTATTCCTCTTACAAGACCATTTGGTATATGGGAAGGAAATACCTTTAAAGGACAAGTCTTAATTAATGGAAAACCTGCTTCTAATATTGATGTAGAAGTTGAATATCTTAATACAAAAGGAGTAAAAGTTCCTGCAGATCCTTTTATTACACAAGTTATAAAAACTGATAAAAATGGATATTTTGAATATACTATACCATGGGCTGGATGGTGGGGCTTTTCTGCAATAGGTGATGGAGGGACCTTAGAAAAAGATGGGAAACAATATCCTTTGGAACTTGACGCAGTAATATGGATTAAAGCCTATCCTAAGCCACGAGGAGTAGAATAAAATGCATATTTCAGAAGGGGTTTTACCTGGATGGATGCTTATAAGTGGATATATAACAACAGGAATAGGGACATTTATAGGTCTTAAAAAATTAAATGATAAAAAAATTGTTATTACTGCTCTTCTTTCAGCTGCATTTTTTGTTGCATCTTTAATTCATGTTCCTATTGGACCTTCAAGTGTTCATTTAATTTTAAATGGATTGGCAGGTTTGCTTCTTGGCTGGATTGTATTTCCGGCATTTTTAATAGGGTTATTTTTGCAGGCAATTTTATTTCAGTTTGGCGGGATAATAGTTTTGGGAGTAAATACCTTTAATGTCTCATTTCCAGCCTTGATAAGTTTTTATTTATGTAAACCTCTTCTTAAAAAAGGCTCCCAATTAAGCTTAATTATATCGGGCATTTTTGCTTCATTTATAAGTATTTTAGGAGCGGGTATTTTAGTTGCTTTAGAACTTGTATTTACAAATCAAGCATTTATAGAAAGTGCAAAATTAGTAATCCTTGTTCATATTCCTGTAGCTATTATTGAAAGTATTATTACTTCTTTTGTTTTAGTATATGTCAATAAAGTCTCCCCAGAAATTTTGGAGGTAGAAAAATGAAAAGATTAACGATGTTTTCTATACTATTTCTATTTATTATTTATTCTTCATGTTTAGCTCATAAAATCTTTGCATTTGTAGATGTTGAAGGTAATAAGGTCACAGTATTTTCCTATTTTAGTGATGGAACACCTGTAAAAAATGGTAAAATCGAAGTATACGAAGAAAAAACCAATAAGCTTATTTTAAGCGGAGAAACCAATAAAGAAGGTAAATTTACTTTTACATTACCTAAGCGAATAGATTATAAAATAATAGTTATTGCAGAATTGGGACATGTTGCAGTTGCTCATATTAAAGCTTCTGAACTTTCAGAAGAAGCATTTCCTAAAAAAATAAAAGAACCTAAAAAAAAGCTAAAAATTGTTAAAACATATAAAAAGAAAGAAGAAATAAATAAAACTAAAAAGTTAGAATATTTTGCAGAGATTAACGAAGAAAAAATAAAAAAAATTGTAAGAGAAGTAATAAAAGAAGAGTTAAAAAAAGAATTTAAACCAATTCATGCAAAACTTTTGAATATTGAAATGAAACTATCAAAAGTGTCATTCAAAGATGTTTTTTCTGGTATCGGATGGATTTTAGGAATTTTTGGTGCGTGGGCTTTAGCATACTCAAGAAAAAGAAATGGGAAATAGATTAACAGAAAGAAATTCATTTTTACATAAAATAGATCCCAGAGCAAAAATAATTGTTTTTTTAATTTTTGCTTGGAGAATAGCTTTTACTGAAAATTTTAACGATCTTATAAGATTTTTTCCATTTATTTTTATACTCACAATTTTATCAAAAGATCAGATTTTAAAAACTTTCAAATTTATAATTTTTGCCAATAGTTTCCTCTTTTTTATTGTGATTACTATGATTTTTACATATAAAAGTAGAAATTTAATCCACTTTGGATTTTTGAGCATCTCTATTGAAGGATTAAAATACGGGGCTTTTCTTTTTGTAAAATCTAATGAAATTTTAATACTTATGATACTACTTTTAAGCACCTCTTCTGTATTTTCACTTTTCCATGCATTACATCATTTGAAATTGCCATCAAAGCTTGTTCATCTTTTATTTTTTACTTACAGATATATTCATACTTTAAACGATGAATATAAAACAATAATGAAATCAGCCAAATGCAGAGGCTTCAAACTTAATACATCACTTTTTAGTTATAAAATCCTGGGTTATATTCTGGGTAATCTTATTTTTAAAAGTTACAAAAAAGCTGAAAGAATTTATAAAGCTATGCTTGCCCGTGGATTCAAAGGGGAATTATCTGTCTATTATCATTTTAAGTTTTCTTTTAAAGATTGGTTATTTCTTGTAATAAGTGGTATTTTATTTTTATTTTTTTGCTTATAACACCTTTTTAATGAAATCTTAATGGAGATCTTAAAGGTAAAATATTTATCTGTTAAATTTGGTAATAAATATATTTTAAAAGATGTATCTTTTTCACTTTTAAAAGGTGAAAAATTTTTTATCTTAGGATCAAATGGAGCTGGAAAAACTACTTTAATAGAAACTATTATGGGTTTTATAAAACCTGAATCAGGTGAAATTTATTTTTTGGGAAAAAAAATGGAAAAAGAGGAAGATTTTTATGAATTAAGAAAAAATATAGGGTATGTCTTTCAAAATCCTGATGATCAATTATTTTCTCCTACAGTTGAAGAAGAACTTGCTTTTGGTCCTTTAAATTTAAAAATAAATAGAATTGAAATTAAAAAAAGAATAGAAAAAGTACTTAATGAATTTGGTATCAGTCATTTAAGAAACAGATATATTCATTTATTATCGGGAGGAGAAAAAAGAATTGTTTCAATAGCCTGTGTATTAACTATGGAACCAATGGCTCTGATTATGGATGAACCATCCGCAGGACTTGATGAAATGCATTTTAATTATCTGATTGAGTTTCTTAAAAATACAAATAAATCTGTAATTATAGCAACTCATGACAAAGATCTTATTTCAGTTCTTAAATGGAAAATTTATAAATTGGAAAATGGTTATTTAACTTTACTCTAAACGAAATAATATAGGAACTTTAACTTTTACATTAACAGGTGGGATAGGGAATAACTTAGAAGCTCTTTTAACAGCTTTTAAAGCCTCTTTATCCAATACTTTATAATTAGAAGATTTTTCTATTTTTAGATTTTCTATTCCTCCGTTTGGATTCAGCATAAAAGAAACAATTACTTTTCCTTCCCACCCCATTTTTCTTGCCATATAGGGATATTTGAGATATTGTCTTATAAGGTTTCTTATAATACTCAATTTTTCTTTAAGAAATATTTTTGCTTGGGTGCTGGTTCCGTTTCCTGAACCGAATCCTTGAGAATTTCCTGAACCGTTGCCTGCTCCTATACCGTTTCCGATTCCAGTATCTGTCCCTTCTCCTGAAGTTCCTTCTAATCTATTTTCGTCAGATCCAGAAGAAAGAGAAGGTAAATTTAATAAACCTATTAATTTTTTTGTAGAATTTAGAGTGGAATTTGTGGTAGAATTTATTTCAAAATTTTCTGAAAGTTTTTTTTCAGGAGATTTTTCAGCAATATATTCTTTTGGAACTTCTTTTTCTGATATTTTGGGCTTTTCTTTTATTATTTGAGATTCTTTTTTAATTTGAGGTTCTTTTTTAGACTGGGGTAGGGATTTAGAAATTTTAATTTGAGGTTTTACTTTCTTCTTTTTTACCTTTTTTTGAGCTTTATCTTTGATCTCTCCTTTTTTACCTCTCCCTTTTGATAAACTACCGATTTCCCAGCCAGTTAAATCTATTTCAATATATTCTTCATTCTTATAAAATGGGGAAACCAAACTACATAAAGAAAAAAATATAATAAATGTAATTAAATGAAGTATCAAAGACTTAAAAAAAGCTTGGAATTTTTCATTTTTAAACCATGATGTCATATTATTTCAGTTTTTAAATAAACTTTATTTAAATTATATTTCTTTAAAAGATCTAAAACTTTTACAAGATATTCTACTCGAAGGGCTTTATCTACCGAAAGAGTTATCTGTGAATTCTTAGAAAGGGTCTGTAGAATTTTTTCTAATTGAGTAAAAGTAATTTTTCTATTTTCGAAGAAAATTTCTTTATTTTTTGTTATAACTATATGATAAGTAGTAATTTTTGTTTTTTGAGCATATTTAGCATGTGGAAGATTTACAGGGATTATTCCCTGAACTACGAATGTAGCAGTAACAAGAACTATAGTTAAAAGAACAAGCATTATATCAACAAGGGGAATAACATTTATATAATCAAATTCCTTTTCTTCCATTTATCATTTCCCAGTAAGCTAATTTTTCTTTAACTTTTCTTAAAAGATAGTTGTATAAGGCTGAATTTGGGATAGCAACTAAAAGCCCAACAGCAGTTGCTTTTAATGCTAATGCTAAGCCAACCATAATTTTTTTACTATCTATCAAGCCTGCATGTCCGATATTATAAAAAGTTAGCATAATTCCTAAAACAGTTCCAAGGAGACCTATATATGGTGCATTTGAAGCAGTGGTTGCTATAAAACTGAGTCCTTTGGTAAGTTCAATTTCTAATTCCTTTTGATGTGTAAATTTTAGAGGATCAACTTTTTTATAAAATTTTAATCTTTCAAAAACAATAGTAAAAGAAATGATATTTAATATAATTAAAATTCCAATAATTCCGTAATCAATAAGATATGTTAAAAATTTCATCTTAAACCTCATTATTTCAGATTTTGAATAATTTTCAAGAATAGCACGAAAAATTAAATGATCAATATTAAATATGATAAATTTTCAAAAAAATATTAAAAATTTAAAAATTTAATTAACTTCCGATAATGTATATTATGTAAAATTCAACTTCAAGAATTTATCTTATTCAAATTAATGTCTCTATTTTTATCCTGACCTTTGATTCCCTAATATTCTAATCAAAAATCTAAAATCGCTAATTTTCAATATTTTGTAAAATATAATCAATAATTTTTATAGAATTTGCAAAAAAATTTTTTCTTTTAATGATAAAAATTTTTATTTCTTTAGCAGATTTAGAACTAAGCTTTTTATAATACTCAATGTATTTCTTTTCTCCCCAGCCTTTATAAGAAATGATCATATAAATCTTTTGACATTTTATTTTTCTTAAAAAATAAGTTACAGGTGGACAATTAAAGGTCCATTTAGGAAAACAAAGAATTATAGTGTCAGAAGATAAAGGCTCAAATTGAGATTTTATTGGAAAATAAGGAAAAAAAGAAAGAAAAAGCCATATAAAATAAGGAAATTTAAAAGTTTTTATTTCTTTAAGTTTGACTTTAAGTTTTTTAGCAAGGATTTCTGCAATTTTTTTTGAAGTTCCAGTATAAGAGAAATAATAAATTTCCATTAAAATATTTTTTTATCTTTCCATAATTCCTCAAGTTTTTCTGTTTCTTCATCTTTTTTCTTAACAGCAATTTCCCAATCCATCTGTTTTTCGAACAATTCAACTTCACGCTTGATCAATCTTTCTTTAAACTCAGGATGAGAAACATAAGGAAGAACCACGTTTAAAAAATTTTCCTTTAATTTAGAAAATATTTCAGAAACTTGATCTTCAGGGACAAAAGTTCTTTCTTTTCTGTAACGGTAATAAACTTTTCCATCTGTTTTCTCTAAAAACATTTCATAATATTCAGCATTTGAAAAATCCTCTTTTTTAGGAGTTACTCCTATCTGAGCCAGAAATCCTACTAACCAGCGATCACCTGCGATTTTTCGGGAATAATTCCAAATTTCCAATACAAGACCATTATTTAATTCTATTTTTTCAATCATTTTACCCTCCCAAAGCGGTTTATGTATTTTTGATGGAGGAAGCCATTTATACTCCATTAATTTTTACAATATAATAGTTTTCAAAAAATTCAATGTTGAGATTTTTTACAGGAGATACCAAAAAATTTCAATTCTGTTATAATGTGATTGAATTTTTCATAGGGGGAAATAATGAGACAGATTAAAATTATAGTAACAGGAGGCGCGGGTTTCATTGGTTCAAATCTGGTAGAAGAATTAAATAATAGAGGTGAAGATAGGATTTTAATAGTAGATAACCTAAAAGAAGGCATAAAATGGAAAAATCTTATTGGCTTGAAATTTTTGGACTATATCAATAAAGATGAATTTATAGAAAGAATAGAAAAAAATCAATTTAAAGATGTATCTGCAATTATTCATCTTGGTGCTTGTAGTAGTACAACTGTAAAAGATTTAAACTATCTTTGGAAAAATAATTATCTCTATTCTCAAAAATTGGCAATTTTTTCTCTTAAAAATGGAATTAATTTTATATATGCATCCTCTGCAGCTACTTATGGTGATGGTTCTCTTGGATTTTCAGATGACGAAAATTTACTTCCTAAATTAAGACCTTTAAATCCCTATGGATTTTTTAAACATTTATTCGACCTTTGGTTATATAATAACGGAATTTTAAATAAAGTAGTGGGGCTTAAATATTTTAATGTATTTGGAGAAAAAGAATTTCATAAAGGTGAAATGAGGAGCGTCGTTATAAAAGCCTATGAACAAATTAAAAAAGAAGGCAAAGTAAGACTTTTTAAGTCATATAATCCAAAATACGAAGATGGAGGGCAGTTAAGAGATTTTATTTATGTAAAAGATGCAGTAGATGTTACATTATTTTTTCTTGAAAATCCGGATAAAAAAGGAATTTATAATGTCGGTACAGGTAAAGCAAGATCTTTTAGAGATCTTGTAAGAGCTGTATTTTCTGCACTGAATCTTCCCCCGCAAATTGAGTATATAGAAATGCCAGAAAATTTAAGAAAACAATATCAATATTTTACACAGGCTGATATTACAAAATTGAGGAAAGCAGGTTATAATAAACCTATGCGGGAGTTGGAAGAAGCAGTTAAAAATTATGTAAAATTTTTAGAAACCCAAGATTTTTATTAAAAGATCTGGAATGGAAGAAAACTCTATATTTGAAATATTACGAACTATTTTCAAAAAAAAACCAAAAGAACTTTCTGAAGTAAAAAAAGAAATAAAAGAAGTTCTTAAAGATTTTAAAGATGAAAAAATTCTTGGAGAATTTGAAGAAAGGCTAATCTTAGAAATAATTACTCTTAAAAATTTAGATGTAAAGGATCTTGTAATTCCAAGAAATATTCTTAAAGGACTTAATATAAATCTTAAATGGGAAGAAGTAAAACATTTTGTTTCAAATTATCCTCATACTTTTTATCCTGTATACGAAAAAGATCTTGATAATTTTGTAGGTTATGTAAGATTAAAAGATCTTATAAGAGGAATGGATAAAGTTTATTTTAATTGGCAAGACTGGATAAATGAACCCTTTATACTTCTTGAAAATATCTCATTAATTTCTGCTTTAGAAAAACTTATAGAAAAAAAGCAAGAAATAGCATTTGTTGTGGATGAACATTCAGAATTTACAGGAATAATTCGTTTAAAAGATATTGTAAATGAAATTTTATTCGGAGAATTTCAACCAGTTGTGATTGATAAAAACGAAATTTTAGTTCCTGGGACCACAAAACTTATAAAAATAGAAAAATGGTTTAATATAGAACTTCCCAAAGGAAATTTTGAAACTATTTCAGGTTTAATAATAGATAAATTACATAAAATTCCTCAAAAAGGAGAAAAAATAAAAATTCCTCCTCTTGAAATAGAGGTTCTTGAGGCTAACGAGAGAAAAATTGATACACTTAAAATTAAATTTAGAAAAGACTAACTTTTATTTAAAAGCAATTCTATCTGCTTTATTCTTGGGTCTGGCTTTCCCCAAATTTAATTTTTCTTTTTTTTCCTTTTTTGCACTTGTTCCTTTATTTTTCAGTTTAAATTTTCTTTCTTCTGAAAAAGATTTTTCCAAATCTAAAAAAATCATTTTAATAAGCTTCTTATGGGGAATTATATTTTTCTCTATACTTCTTTATTGGCTTATTTATACTCTTACAAGATATGGGTATATTCCTTTTGTTATAGCTTGTATATTATTAATTTTATTAGCCTTTTATCTTTCTATTTATTATTTTTTTCTCTTCTGGCTAAATTTTAAATTCAATATTTTTGCAACTCCTAATTTCATAAAGGGAATTTTTTTAGCATTCACTTGGGTTGGAACTGAGTATTTAAGATCAAAATTATTTACAGGTTTTTCTTGGGGACAACTTGGTAATCTTCTTGCTAATTTCCCTACCCTCTTACAAATAGCAGACTTAACAGGTATATGGGGTTTAACTTTCGTAATAGTATTAATAAATTATTATATATTTTTTACATTAAAAAACTTACTCAATAAAAACATAAATAAAAGCTTTTTCATAAATCAAGTATTTTTTGTTCTAATATTTATGTTGATTTTTATTTATGGAAAATATTCTTTATATTACTGGAAAAAAGAGCTTAATAATCAAAAAACAGTTATCAAAGTTGCTTTACTTCAAGGGAATATCCCTCAGGAAATGAAAGAAAGAAAAGAAATAGAATATACTTTTAAAAGCTATTCCAAACTTTTTTTAAAGTCTTTAAAAGACAAACCAGATCTTATTTTTTTTCCTGAGACGGCATTTCCTTTTTATTTTCCTTATGATAGTGCTCCAAGTTTAAAACTTATAGAGCTTTTAATGAAAGTTAAAAATTATTATCCAAAAAATAACTTGCCAAATGTAATTATTGGAACCTTTAGGGTATCTTATAAAAATAAATTTCCCAGAGTTTATAACAGTCTTCTCGTATGGGACGGGAAAAATTTTATAGATTTTTATGATAAAGAAAAACTTGTTCCTTTTGGAGAATATATTCCACTTTATAAATATTTTTCTTTTTTAAAATATATTTCCGTTGTTTCTAATGTTATTAAACCTGGAAAATCTAAAAATTTAAAAATCTATATAAAAGGAAGAAACTTTTTAATTACACCTCTTATTTGTTTTGAAAGTGCTTTTTCGAATATTTTAAGAAAAAGAGCAAAAGAAAATACCCAATTTATTTATATCGCAACAAATGATGCTTGGTTTGGAAAAACTTCTGCACCTTATCAGCACTTCCAAATGGCTATTATAAGGGCAGTAGAAGCAAGAAGATATGTAATCCAGGTAGCTAATACAGGCATAACAGGAATTATTGATCCAATAGGAAAAATTCTCAAAAAAAGTAAACTTGAAGAAGCAACTGTTATAAAAGGAGAAATTAAGCCTTTATGGAAAGAATCCTATTTTATTAAAACAGGAAATATATTAGGAATCACTGGTGCAGGTATTTTTATTATGGGAATATTTATTCAAATTCTTTTCCGATTCCATCCCACTTATAAATATTTTCAGAAGAAAATCCCATAAATTGAATTATTCTATTAACAAAACCTAAAATAAGTTCTTCAAGATTTCTGGGTTTATGATAAAAAGCTGGCATAGCAGGAAAAATAACAGCACCTGCTTGAATACACAGTTCCATATTTTTAATATGGATAAAATTTAAAGGTGTTTCTCTTATAACCAGAATTAAAGGTCTTTTTTCTTTTAAAGTCACATCAGCAGCTCTTTGTAAAAGATTCCTTGCGTTACCATGAGCAATAGCAGAAAGAGTCCCCATACTGCAGGGGATAATGATCATTCCATAATAAGATACCGAACCACTTGCTGGAGGAGCTGTCATCTCATTTTCAAAAAAAATTTTATCTGTTAAATTTTCATTTAATATCTTATCTATTGGGAATCCTATTTCGTGTTCCCATACAATTTTTCCAGTTTTTGTAATTATTACTTCTGAAGAAATTTTTAATTTTTTTAATTCTTTAAGAAAAAAATATGCATATACTGAACCACTTGCACCAGTAATTCCAACCAAAAGTTTTTTATTTATTTTTTTATCCATCTTTTAGCAGTTTCTTTTGCAATTTTGTCTACTTTTTCATTATAAAAATCTCCGCTATGAGCAGGGACTTTATTCCAAATTACTCGGTGAAATTGGTTAAGCTTATCAAGTTCTTCCCACAATTCCCTATTTTTAACAGGTTTTCCATCTTTTGTTTTAAATCCATTTTTTTTCCATTTAAAGATCCATTGAGTAATTCCCTTTAATACATATTCTGAATCTGTATAAATTTTAATTTTACATGGCGTCTTAAAATAAGAAAGTGCTGAAATTGCGGCTTTAAGTTCCATTTGATTGTTAGTTGCAAATGGCTCCCCTCCTTTTAATATTTTTTCTTCTTTTTCATTTTTTATAATGCAAGCCCAACCTGAAGGGCCGGGATTACCAAGAGAACAGCCATCTATGTAAATTTCTATTACTTTTTCTTCACTCATTTGACTATTTTAATAAATAGAGCCTATTACTGAGTAAAAATCCTTTTAATGTTTTTGGAGGATTAGGAAATCTTCCCTGAATTAATACCCAATGAGAAGAACCCAATCCTTCAGGAAATACAAGAAATTTTAAAGCTTCTATATCCTTCCAGTTACCTTTTGAAACTTCATAAAGAACTTTTTCAATTCCTAAGGATACTAAAAAGCTTCCTTGCTGAGTAAAACCAATATTTAAAAAATTATATTTCTCTCCCATTTCTTTAAGCAATGTAAAATCTACATGAGCTGTCATATCTATTTCTCCAGGTTTGAAATAAGGATTTTCTATTACTTTATGATGATAATAACAGAGTAGGGTTCCTCTATTTCTTTCTGGAATATAATAATCAGCTCTTGGGTATCCGTAATCTATAGTAATGATTGCTCCTTCTTTAAGTTTTTGTGAAAGAGCTTTGTAAAAATTTTCTACTTGAGTACAGACCTCGGTTCGATATCCATCTTTCCATGAATAAAAATAGGGCTTTACTCTTTCAAAAATTTCAAAATTGTTTAACTTTTTTAAAAATTCCTTTATAGTGCCATCTTTTTTTACTTCTATCCATATTTCTTTTAACTCATTATTTTGTTTTTCTATTAAATGCACTGGAAATGCATCAAAAAGTTCGTTTGATAAAAAAACCCCTTTGAATTCAGGAATTTCGTTTATACTTTTAAACCAATTTACATAAGATTGAAAATCTTTTAAAGTTTCTTTTTGAATGGTTTTGATTTTTTGAAAGGGTTCGATAATCCAATAATTAAAATAAAATCCTTTTTGCACAAGATATGTAAGAATGTCTAAAGCCAAATACCCCTGCCCTGCTCCACTTTCTACTATGACGAATTTTTTTGGTTTTTCAAGAATCTCATAGATTTCTAAAATTTGAAGAGAAACAGTAGCACCAAATACTTTGTGAATGCAGGGAGAAGTTACGAAATCTCCTCTTTTTCCGGGTAAATTTCCTTGAGCATAATATCCATACTCAGGATGATAAAGACAAAAATTCATATATTTCTCAAAAGACATAGGAGATTGAGAATACAAGAATTGTAAAAACATTGGAATATTATCGAAGATAAACAGCTTCTATTATAGCTTTAGTATTTTGAGGACCAATAGCAGTAGAATTTAATCCATATACAAAGTTTAATCCCAATTTACCTGACTGAGGTATAGAAGACACACCCGGCAATCCTTCACCAGGAGGTATTTGATAACCAAGTAAACAAATTTCTATTATATCATTAAAAGTTTCACCTGATTCTAATAGACGATATTTTATATTTATTCGACAACATACAGGATTGTTACTTATTTTATTTCCTAATGGACATTCTCCTATTTCGAGAACATTAAATGTTCCTTGGTCAATATAACTTGTAATTAATTCCATACTACCTACTGCTGCTTCATTAATAGAAGAATAGACCTTAATAGGGAAAAGCATTTGAGTATACCTATACCAACTCATTAAAAGACCACCAATAAGAACCAAAGATAAAAAAGAAAAGATAATAGCCACAAAAAGAGCAGAAGCTTTTTGTTTAATTTTTTTAGAATATTTTTTCATTATTTAATTCCTGAAAGATTTTTAAAAGATATTATTTTTTCTATTACACGCCATCTATAAAATTTCCATTCAGAAGGTATAGATGTAAAATTACCACATGAAGATTGAGATGGTACATCTTCGGCTATTGAGGTTCTTCCACTAAGTTGAACAAGTAAACATACTTTTATTCTATAAGGAAGTTGAGAATCATCAATTTTAAGACCTCCCACACATTGATAAAGTGTTCTTGAAGGAGAATCACTATATCGAAGAAGAAGTTTATAACTTCCTGGAGCACACTTTTCATTGTATGTAGGAGTAAGATAAATCATTCCTGCACATACAGAAGATGGATAAGTTGTGATTCCTTCGTTAGAGTAATAAAATACAAGTCCAGAATCACTAAATGCATCCTCACATTCTATAGCTTCGTTATTTTTCAAAACTTGATTTAAATCAAGTATTAAGCAGGTATCATCATTATCAAATTCTGTGGTACTATTAGGACATGAAGCTCCGAGTTTATCTACTGCCTGAGTAATTATTTTTCCATTATCTACATACCACCAACAACCAGAAAATCTGGTATCAGATAAAGCCAAACTTTTAAAATATAACTTATCATTTCCATCACAATTTTTAGCAACACCTACTACACCTGAGGTATAAGCAAAACTTTCAAGTGTAGTATCACACTCTACATTTACTGTTTTTAATTCATCTATAGGGAAACCAAAACCAGTTGAACTTATAAGCCTTTGTAAATAAATAAGAAACGTATTTAAATTCATTTCCTGTTTTATCCCTGTCCTTTCTCTTGTATGGGTTTCTAAAAAATTTTTATAAATGCTCACCATAAAAGTTGTAAGTAAAAGAAGAATTCCAATAACAAGTAAAATTTCTATTAAAGTATATCCTTTATTTTTCATTTTTTAAAAAATATTCTTTTTATAAATAAATAAATGTATTTCTCTTTCTTTTTCGCCTTTGGGTTCCACATAATATACATTTATTCCTATACCAAGACCAATTTCTTCCATTACCCCGGTTGCATTATTAAAATACTGAACAATTCCTGAATTATACCCTACATAAATAGGATAGCCACCAGAATAACAGTATCCACTTAAAATTTCTCCCTCTCTATAGCAATATTCACAACTCAGATCCAAAGCACAATCAGGACTTAAATTACAATCTTTTGTATAAAAACTTGGAGTATCAAAAGAAACATACATGCTTCCATTTTGGGTTGCCAAGGTTCCATTTGTGGAAGGAGGAATACAATTTTTAACTTCTTCATATGAACTACTGGTAATTTCTCTGCTTATTTGTTGAGCTAACTCCTTTGCTCTATTATTAATTTTGGAATTCTTCAAAAACAATTCAAACTGAGATACAGCGATCATAAATCCAACTATTACAAAAATTAAAAGTCCCATTGCTATAAGAATTTCAAGTAAGGTATACCCAGAAGTTTTTAAATAAATTTTTTTATTCATTTTTTAATTTAACTTACATTAATTCCAAACTCACTTATAGTAATTGTTTTTATTTCATTATATTGATTAATTAAAATTATATTTCCCCAAAGAGTATATACTCGTCCGCTTCTGTTGTAAATTAAGAAATGATTGTTTTCACACATATAAGTGGAATCATATATTTTTACTCCAGGATATTGATTTGATAGATTTATTCTTCTTTCTATTTCATTTTCATCACAATTTCCATCTGAATCATTATCTTTAAAAAGTACATAAGAATTTTCATTTTCTACGCAAAAACCCCAAGGTTTTTCAGAAATCATAGATTTAGTTTTTATCCAATTTAAATCGCCTAATAGCTGATCAACTGCAGAATTTAATCGTATTTTCGCTACATATACTAAAAACTCTTTAACACCTATATAAGATAATATTATCATAAGACTTATAACTACAAGGATTTCCAATATTGTATAACCTTTTATTTTTCTATCCATAATAGAAACTTACTTCCGGTAGTTTGTTGAGTTAATTTTACTACTACCCCATAAGATGTTTGAGAAAGTTTTTTATACTGACCAGTAGAAGGATTATAAGAAGTTACTTGTAATGGGGATCCTAAAGGTGGTGCACCAGGGCCAATTAAATATTTACCACTTACACTTATAGTTTGTCCAACTTCAGCTGTTTCTCTTAATATACCCAGTTTCTCACTTGGGACCCCTGTTAGATAATTTAAGTTCATTATATAAGTCTTACCACCAACCTTACAAATGTCATTAGTAGCCTCATAGATTAACACATCTACATTTTCTCCAAATACAAATGGTTGAGAATAAATAAGTTCTTGCTCATCCAGTCTATGATACCATCCTCTATCAGGATATGTAACAGTAGTTCCATTGTATACTGCATCTACTACTACTTCTTGATTTTCACAGCCATCCCAATCGCATATGCACATCATTGTAGTTTTCGTAACTGTAAGCTGAACTTCTGTTCCTGTTCTATCTTCAAGATCACTCAGAGTATAAACCTCGGTACAATTTTCATTCCAACAAGAATCTTTAAATCCAACAAAATAATTAAAATAATCTATAACTTTATCATTTAAATTTAATAATCTCCCTGTACCAAAGAATACCCAAAGATTGCCATTATTATCTTTAGCGAAAGCAGGTGCACCAAAAATAGGTCTATTAATTTCAAAAACAGGCTTTATATCTGTATCACTAAGACTTGTAACATCTTTATAATACCCTGATGAAGTTTTCAATGAAATTCTATAAAGATTTCCTGAAGTAGTATTATAGGTTCCAAAATAAATTGCATCATCTTGATAATCATTATCTATATCAACAGATACAATATTTCCTATAGCTACTTGTAAAGGAACCCCATTATGTTTAAGAGTTAAAGTATTTTTTAACTTACCAGTTTTTAAATCAAAGAAATAAATTTTAGCATCTGTAAATGTTTTTCCTTCTGGATCAAGAGGCCCGCTTCCTATTACTAAATACCAGTTTCCATTTTTATCTCTTGCACCTTGTCTAATAATTGCTGGGAATGAAAGAGTTAATGTATTATCAGGTAGGGTTCTTTCCCATAAAAGCGTTGGTTTATTTGCATCACCATCAAGCCACTCAGTTAAGTCTAAAACAAATATAGAAGAACTAAAAGTTTCATTTCCAACTGTGATTGCTTTCCCACCAAATCCCATCATTCCTATAAGTAAAGTTCTCCAGGAATTAACTGTTCTTTTTTCAGTTGCTCCTCCATTTATACTTGCATCAATGACTATACTTCTATAATCAATAGTTGGAATATGACAATAATCCTTATGTCCATACCATACTAAATATGGCAATACATTTTTTGGAACAAATGTCCATTCTTCTTCTCCTATAAGAGTTGTAGATGAACTATCTTTACTATTAGTTAATTTGTAAGGTTTATTTGGATCACCCGTAAGTGTTAAAGTACCAACTCTAAAAGCGTGAAGCATTCCATCATTTACTCCTACAAATACATAAGTATTTCTTTTTTGGTAACTTTCTGAACTAATATACTCTCTGTAGGTCGAATCAAAGTATCTCAAATGATAAATATTATTAGATATCTTGGATACAATAGAAGGGTTAGAAAATATAATGTCTCCCAGTTTCCATATTTTATTACCTGTGATTCCTAAATTTCTACAAATATCAGAAACATCAAATTCACGAGAACGTAAAACCCAAGGATTATTAGAACAATTACTATTAAGTTCGTTTCCTATAAGATAATTGAAAATACATTCTGCAGTAGAATTATTTATTCCGGTTATTTGTTCCCACAAATTGTAAAGCCATTCTTTAAAATCCGAATCATCAATAGAAGTTAACGAATTTTCATAATTTACAAATATGTTTCTTTCAGAACCCTCCTTTTCAGCTAATTTACATCCTACTTCAAATATAGGAATTAGTTCAATTGCATTTACTTTTCTTTCTACGGTACATGTAGTTTCATTAGAAATTATCCATGCCATTGTATTTTCATTTTCTTTTCCTACAAATTGGAAAATTTTATCTATATTACCTCCTCTAAGATTTAAATAATATTTTTCTACGTTATCCTCTCTTAAATTAGAGTTATAATCTAACCAAAAACCCTTCAAATATCCTATCCATTTAGCACCTTCCCAATAAGGATAGAATCCTGGCTGAATTGTTAAAGAGGAATAACCTCTTCTCGAACATATAGTTCCAACTGTAGCACCTGTAAAACTTCTCTGAAGAATTTCAGTTAAAGCTGATAAAAGTGCAGTTTTTAATTCATCTGCATCTTCTGCTTCATAAAAATTATACGGTAATCCATCCTTTGGGCTGTTATTAAAAGTATCCCATTCTTTACAACCTTCTTCCCAGGTTCCACTTGGATTACATTGAGATAAAGGATAATTTACCCTTCTACTATCTGGAGGATAATTAGTAAATGGATAAGGCCAATCATTTTTGTCATAATCTTCAAAACCGCCAAACATTGATATTGTAATACTTGCCTTTCTTCCTTGAGGATCAGATTTTCCAAAGATATAAATACTATAAGTATAAACATTTTGTGTTCCTTCGAGATCGGTTCTTAAATCGTTGATCCGCATTTCTCTTGCAGGTATTATAGGATCTCCGCCTCTATTCCATGCTCCATCAGAAATAAAAAGAATGAACGATTTACGACAATATACAGATATACTATTTGTTTCATTTCCATCATAATAAGGATCTATATCACCATTTCCTGGATCTATATACGCAGTATTAGCTTCATAAGAATGGTCATTGCTTTGTTTATAATAATCATAAGCTTCCCATAATGCACTCCCTGCAGGGGTGTACCCATATGGAATTTCAGTATTTATAGCATTTATAAGATCAGCTATACTATCAGATTTATTTACTCTCATTTCTCCATACCTTGAACCGCCAAATACCATTAGTTCCATGTTTATATCACACTTTTCATCTATAGGAGCATTTAAATTAGAAGTATCACAGAATGTATGAATTATACCTTTTATATTCTCAGGATTTTCTACCTTTATATAAAGGCGAGCATTTTTAAGTTTTTTTAATGGACATCCTCCCCTGTCTTTAATAGTTAAAAATCTTGTAGTCTCTCCTGATTTAGTAGTGATTTTAAATCGACATTTTAGATTATCTTCTATAATAGGCCCAATACCACTACCCCATTGATTTCCCAATTTGCCTGCACTTGCTAAAAATATAGTTCCATTTTCACTTACTGTTTTACCACCTGTTAAAACTTTTCTTGCTATATCTATTCTTGTAGCACTAATCCAATTTAAAAGATTTCCAGAAATACAATTACCACTTCCTATTCTATCAGAACAATCACACGAAACTTCTTCAAAATATCCATTATCCTTACACCCTTCCCCGCCTTTACATCCAGATCCCTCAACATAAGCATAACACTTATCGGGTTCAAAACATCCATAATAAGTACGATTTGGATCATAATGATATCTTCCTTCCCATCCAACATATGCAGGAAATCCCATAGAACCTGAAAAATCCATAACCATTAATACATTTGGATTAATTTGCGTTGCAATATGAGGAGGAATATAACAATATTCGTGCATGCTTGGTGTAGAAGCTATAATTTCCCCTTTATTAAAAAAAATAAAAGTTAGAAATATAATCCAATATATATTTTTGATTATATTTTTAATTATTATATAATAATATTTATTATACTTTTTTTGCCTCATAGCATACACCCCTTTAAAATATAATAGTATTTTTAATTATAAATTAAGTCAAAAGTTATTATAAATCAAGAGAAAAATTTAAAAAAACTTTTTAAAAAATAAATTTTTTAAAAAATTTTTTTAATTTGTTGAATAAAATAAGCTTTTGTAATAAAATTTGCTAAAATAAAAATTAAAATTCAAAAAATTCAGGAGAATAAAATGAAAGTAGCAATAATAATGGGTAGTGATTCTGATTTATCTATAATGAAAGAAAGTATTGAAATATTGGAAGAATTTGCGATTCCTTATGAAATAAAAATTCTTTCTGCTCATAGAACGCCTAATTTGTTAATTGATTATATAAAAAAGATAGAAAAAAAGGGTATAGAAGTTATAATTGCTGGGGCTGGTGGAGCAGCTCATTTGCCTGGAGTAATAGCTGGACATACAATTTTACCAGTTATAGGTGTTCCTATAAAAAGTATTTTAAATGGTTTAGACTCTCTTTTATCTATTGTTCAAATGCCTTCAGGAGTTCCTGTTGCGACTGTAAGTATTAACGGGGCAAAAAATGCAGCACTTTTAGCAATTCAGATACTTTCTATTAAATATCCAGAATTAAAAGAAAAACTTAAAAATTATAGAGAAAAAATGAAACAATCAATTATTGAAAAAAATCAAAAACTTGAATCTCTCGATCATTCTAAATATTTAGAAAAAATAACCTCTTAACTAAAGGTACTTAAATGCTTTTTTTCCTATATCTTTCCTATAATGTGCTCCTTCAAATTTTATAAGGGATACAGCTTTATAAGCCTTTTCTATTGCCTTTGGTAAAGTTTCATCAAGTGCAGTAACTCCTAACACTCTTCCACCACTTGTATAAAATTCATTTTCTATTTTTTTTGTTCCTGCATGAAAAATTATTACTCCAGGAATTTCTTCTGCTTTTTCTATACCTTCTATTTTTTTACCCTTTTCATATTTTCCAGGATATCCTTTACTTGCCATAACCACACATACTGCTGACTCTTTTTTTTCTTTAAGTTCTACTTTTCCTAAATTTCCTTCTAAAGTAATTTGAATCAATTCTAAAAAATCATTTTCTATTCTTGGTAAGGTTGGTTGAGCTTCAGGATCCCCGAGTCTGCAATTAAATTCGAGAACATAGGGTTCACCATTTACAACCATTAATCCTGCATATAAAAATCCTATATAAGGATGTCCTTCTTTTTGCATTTGTTTTAATGCTGGTTTTATAATTTTTTCTTCTATTTTTTTTCTTAATTCAGGTGTTACTAAAGGTGCAGGAGAATACGCTCCCATACCACCTGTATTAGGTCCTTTATCATCATCTAAAAGTCTTTTGTGATCTTGAGAAGTAGGTAAAGCTTTAAAATTTTCTCCATCTGTAATCACTATATAGGATGTCTCTTCTCCTACCAGTTCTTCTTCAATTATTACTTTATTTCCCGAGTCTCCAAAAATTTTTTCCTCCATAAGTTTTTCAATAGCAGAAATAGCTTCTTCCTTTGTTTTACAAACAAAAGCTCCTTTACCACCGCAGAGTCCATCTGCTTTAACAACTATTGGTGCCCCTACCTTTTCTATATAAGCCTTTGCTTTATTTGAATCATCAAAAATTTCAAATTTAGCAGTTGGAATACCCGCCTTTACCATTATCTCTTTAGCAAATACTTTACTCCCCTCAAGCATTGCAGAATAAGTATCTGGACCAAATACTTTAATTTTTTCTTTTTGAAGATAATCCTTAATACCTTTTACTAAAGGTTCTTCAGGACCAGGAATTACTATATCTATCTGTTTTTCTTTACAAAATTTGGCAATTTTATCAAAATCTGATAAAGATATACCTTCAGGAATTTCTGCTATTTGTGAAATTCCTCCGTTTCCTGGAATACAATATAATTTTTCTAAATTTTGACTTTTTGAAATTACATAACAAATAGTATGTTCTCTTCCCCCTCCACCAAGAACCAATACCCTCATATTTATACTCCTTAACCGATTTTAAAAAGGTATTATATAAATTTTCAATTTTGTGTCAACTTTAGACTATATTTTTTAAATAATTATATTGAAGTTTTATATAATGAATGATATATTCAAAACTACTATGAAAATCTATAGGATCGAGGTTGCAATAAAACCTTCTTTAAAGGATGTCTTTGGTTTAAAAACTAAAAAGAGAATAGCTCAGGACTTAGGGATTTACTTAGAAAATGTTCATTTTATAAAAGTTTATTTAGTAGAAGGAGATTTTTCGGAAGATTTAATTAAAACTTTTGCTGAATCAGCCCTTTGCGATCCTGTAATTCAGATATTTAGTATTAATTTTCCCCTTGCATTAAAACTAAATTATCCTTTTGATTGGATTTTAGAAATAGGTTATCGTCCCGGAGTGACCGATAACGAGGGAAAAGTCGCAGAAGAGGCTTTAAGTTATATACTTAACAGAAAATTGGATATTAATAAAGAAGGTGTTTATTTTGCCAGACAATTTCTTATAAAAGGAAATGTGACTGAAAAGGATATCGAAAAAATTGCAAGAGAACTCCTTGCTAATGAGCTTATTGAGAGATGGTTTATTCTCAGTAAAGATGAATTTATAAATAAAGGACTATCTTATCCTGTTCCCAGGGTTACAGAATACTTCCCTCCTAAAGTAGAAAAATTTTATTTAAAGGACTTTTCAGATGAAGAACTTCTTAAGCTTTCAAAAGATAGATTACTTGCTCTAAATCTCGAAGAAATGAAAACAATTCAGAAATTTTATTTAAATGAAGAATTTATTAAAATTCGCAAAAAATATGGATTAGATTCTGCTATTACTGATGTTGAACTTGAAAGTCTTGCTCAAACATGGTCAGAGCATTGTAAACATAAAATATTTAATGCAAAGATATTTTATAAAGATTTAGAAAAAGGTGAGGAATTAGTTATTGATAGTTTATTTAATACCTATATAAAAAAAGCAACAGAAGAAATTAGAAAGGAAAAGGGAGAAAAAGACTTTTGTCTTTCGGTTTTTGTAGACAATGCAGGTGTTATAAAGCTTGATGAAAAATGGGCATTGACCTTTAAAGTAGAAACACACAATAGTCCCTCTGCTCTTGATCCTTATGGAGGTGCTTTGACAGGAATTGTTGGTGTTAACAGAGATCCCTTAGGCACAGGAAAAGGCTCAAAACTTATTTTTAATACTGATATATTTTGTTTTGCACCACCTGATTGGGATAAACCGCTTCCTCCAAGGATATTACATCCAAAAAGAATTTTTGAAGGTGTAAGAGAAGGTGTAGAACATGGAGGGAATCAAAGCGGTATCCCTACAGTAAATGGTTCTATTGTGTTTGATCCAAGATATCTCGGTAAGCCTTTAGTTTATTGTGGAACAGGTGGCATTTTACCTCTTTATATAAATGAAAAACCTTCCTGGGAGAAAAAGGCTCAGCCAGGTGATTTTGTAGTCATGATAGGTGGGAGAATTGGTAAGGATGGAATTCATGGAGCTACTTTTTCCTCTGAAGCTTTACATGAAGGTTCACCTGCTACTGCAGTACAAATTGGTGATCCTATTACTCAAAAAAAATTAGTAGATTTTTTGATGATCGCAAGAGATGAAGGTCTTTATAATTCTATTACTGATAATGGAGCAGGTGGTTTATCTTCTTCAGTAGGAGAGATGGCAAGAGAAAGTGGTGGAGCTGAGATAGATCTTGCAAAAGCACCATTAAAATATCCTGGACTCCTTCCTTGGGAAATATTTCTTTCAGAAAGTCAAGAGAGAATGACACTTGCGGTTCCACCTGATAAAATTGATAGATTTTTAGAATTAGCAAAAAAAATGGATGTATTAGCAGTTGTTCTGGGCAAATTTACAGATTCTGGATATTTTCATGTTTTGTATAATGGAAAAACAGTTGGGCTTTTGCCTCTTAAATTTTTACACGAGGGAGTTCCTCAATTAAAACTTGAGGCTGAATGGAAACCCCCACAATATCCTAAAAAGCCTCAAGTTGATCCACCTGAAGATTATGAAAAAATTCTAAAAGCTCTTCTTAAAAGTTACAACATTTGTTCTAAAGAATATGTGGTAAGACAATATGATCACGAAGTCCAAGGTGGAAGTGTTATTAAACCACTTGTAGGAAAATATAATGATGGACCGAGTGATGCAGCAGTACTTAGATACGATTTAAAAAGTCAAAGTGGAATTGTAATAGCTCATGGAATTTGTCCCAAATTTTCAGATTATGATACTTACTGGATGGCAGCTAATGCTATAGATGAAGGAATAAGAAATGCAGTATGTGTGGGGGCTGATCTGGAACATATGGCAGGATTGGATAATTTCTGCTGGTGTGATCCAATTGAAAGTGAAAAAACACCTGATGGAAAATATAAGCTTGCTCAATTAGTAAGAGCAAATATGGCACTTTATAAATTTACCAGAATTTATGGTGTCCCTTGTATATCCGGAAAAGACTCAATGAAAAATGAATATCATATGCATTTAGGTCTTGATCCGAATAAATCAAATCCTTATGGTGTAGGAGATATTTTACCTGATGGGAGTTTAAAAATCTCCATACCCCCTACCCTTTTATTTTCTGTAGTTGCTAAAATCCCAGATATAAATAAAGCACAAACAATGGATGTTAAAAATCCCGGAGATTTTATATATTTACTTGGTATTACTAAAGAAGAACTTGCAGGTTCTGAATATTTCAATCTTTTAAAAATAAAAGGAGGAGAGGTCCCAAAGCCTGATCCTGTTTTGAATAAACAATTATATTTAAAACTTAGAGATGCTATTTATGCAGGATTAGTAAATTCTGTTCATGATCTTTCAGATGGAGGTTTAGGTGTTGCCCTTGCAGAAAAAGCATTTGCAGGTGGATACGGTGTAATAGTGGATCTTAATGCAGTTCTTTATGAGGGTGAAAAAAGAGAAGATTATATATTATTTTCTGAAAGTGCAGGAAGAATTTTAGTAACGGTTAATAAGGAAAAAAAAGAGGATTTTGAAAAACTTATGCGAGGTTTACCAATTTCTCTTATAGGAGAAGTAATAGCAGAACCAATATTATTAATCAAAGGACTTTCTGGTCAAATAATTATAAAAACTCATATTGAAGAATTAAAAGCATCTTGGCAGGAACCATTTAAAGATTGGTAAAATCTATTATAATAAAAATATCAAAATTAAGGAGTCTTTAAAATGAAAATCAGAACTTTTTATTATCCTTCTAAAAGTGCAGAAAAATTTTTAAATAAACTTATTAATCGAATAGAAAGTTTTCCATCCAAATTAGAAAAAGAAGTTAAAAAAATTGGTGAAAAGGTAAAAAAAGAAGGAGATAAAGCTTTGATAGAATATACTCATAAATTTGATGGTGTTCTTTTAGATCCGGGAGAATTTAAAGTTACCTCAGAAGAAATTGAAAAAGCTTATAAACAGGTTTCCTCAGAGCTTATTTCTGCTATAAAGCTTGCTGTAAAAAAAGTAAAAAGATTTCATTCACAAGATGTACCTTCTTCATGGTTTATTACAGATAATGGAATTGTTCTTGGGCAAAAAGTAACACCTGTAGAAAAGGCAGGAGTTTATATACCAGGGGGTAAAGGTGGAGAAACTCCTCTTATTTCTACTGTGATAATGACAGTTGTTCCTGCAAAAATAGCAGGAGTAGAAAAAGTAATAATGGTATCACCACCAAGAAAAGATAAAACTTTACATCCTGCATTATTAGTAGCTGGAAACGAAGCAGGGGTTGATGAGATTTATAAAATTGGTGGTCCTTGGTCTATATTTGCTTTGTCTTTTGGAACAGAAAGTCTCCCAAAAGTTGATATAATATGTGGACCTGGAAATATTTATGTAACCTTAGCAAAAAAAATTGTTTCCTCTTGGGTTGGAATAGATATTCTTGCAGGGCCAAGTGAAGTGCTTATTATTGCTGATGAAACTGCTATTCCTGAATTTATAGTCTGGGATCTTCTTGCCCAAGCAGAACATGATCCTTTAAGTTTACCTATCCTTATTACTACTTCCTTTAAAATTGCAAATGAGGTAAAAAAAATACTTCCAGAGGCTTTGAAATCCAGATTAAAAAGCGAAATTGCAGAAAAAGCTATTTATAATAGAGGCGCAATAATAATTGTTAAAGATTTAAAAACAGCTTTTTATCTTGCTAATTTAATTGCACCAGAACATTTAGAATTAATGATTGAAAATCCTTTTGAACATTTACAATTTGTAAAAAATGCAGGTGCAGTATTTTTAGGAAATTTTACTCCTGAAGCAATGGGGGATTATATAGCCGGTCCTAATCATGTTTTACCAACAATGGGATTTGCTCGTTTTTGTTCTTCCCTTTCTGTAGAAAATTTTTTGAAAAAAATTAATTTTATGCAATATTCTATATCTGCATTAAAAAACGAAGCAAAAGAAGTAATTTTACTTGCTGAGTCTGAAAATTTACCATTTCATGCAGAAGCTGTTAGAACAAGAATAAAATTTCTAAATATGGAGGAATAAAAATGAAAAGTTATGATGTGTATTTTGAATTTTCAGAAGAAATAATAGAAGATATTGACACAAAAGTTGAAAATTTAGGTCCTTGTAAAATTCCTAATCCTATGAAAATGCCTTCTACATGTTTTATTACGGATGAGTATAGAGTTTCTTTAAGAGTAAGTTATGAGTATATAAAAGAAAATATTTCTCAAGGGAGAGATATTCCATCTTTAGAGGTAGCTGGTCCAAGACCATATATATATTTTGATCCCTCTAAATTAAAAGTAGGAATTGTTACATGTGGAGGACTTTGTCCGGGTATTAATGATGTTATTCGTTCTATAGTAATGACTCTTTATTATTCTTATGGGGTTGATAAAATCTTAGGATTTAGGTATGGTTTGCAAGGTTTTATTCCTAAGTATGGTCATAAAGTAATAGAACTTACACCAGAGATTGTAAGGGATATTCATACAATGGGAGGTACATTTCTTGGAACATCAAGGGGGCATCAGCCTATTGAAGAGATTGTAGATACTCTGGAAAGAATGAATATTCAACTTCTTTTTATGATAGGAGGAGATGGAACTTTTCGTGCAGCTTATAAAATAAAAGAAGAAATTACTAAACGTGGATTAAAAATAGGAGTAATAGCTGTACCTAAGACTATAGATAATGATATTTGGCTTGTATCTAAAACATTTGGTTTTGATACAGCTGTAGAATTAGCCTGTTATGCTATAAGATGTGCTCATACAGAGGCTATAGCAGTGCCAAATGGGATAGGTCTTGTTAAACTTATGGGAAGACATTCAGGATTTATAGCTGCGGCAGCAACACTTGCTACAAAAGAGGTTAATTTTTGTATTATCCCGGAAATGGATTTTGATATAGAGGGAGAAAAAGGACTCCTTGCTGAATTAGAAAGAAGGTTAGAAAGAAGGAAACATGCTGTAATTGTAGTTGCTGAAGGAGCAGGACAAAAGTATGTACAAAAAGATCCACCTGAATATGATGCCTCAGGAAATATAAAACTTGGAGATATTGGTAAATTTTTAAAAGAAACAATAGATGAGTATTTTAAGAATAAAGGAAAAGAAGTAGTGATAAGGTATATTGATCCAAGTTATATTATAAGAAGTGTTCCTGCTAATGTAGAAGATAGAATTTACTGTGGATTTCTTGGACAATATGCGGTACATGCTGGAATGGCAGGCAAAACCGGAATTATGATAAGTTATTTAAATAATCAATATGTACATATTCCATTAAAAGAAGCTATTAAAAGAAGAAAACAAATTAATTTACACAGTAGATTTTGGCTTTCTGTTTTAGAATCCACAGGTCAGGGTCCATTAAAAAATAATTGATGGGTAGAAATCATAAAGTAACTCTATTTTTTATCGTAATTTTTATTTTAACTTTTCTTCTTTTTTTCTTTGGAAAAAGTTATTTTTATTATCAAAAAATTTCTTATAGTGAATTTAAAGCCTTGGTAAAAGATGGATTGGTTGATGACCTTATTTTAAGTAAAGATAAAATTATAGGAAAATTTAAACCTGGGGCAGGAGAAAAGCTTTATCAATTACGTGGTCAACCTGTTAAAATTGGAACTTATTTCAAAACTTATGCACCTCCACAAGACCCTAATCTTTTATTACTTCTGGAAAAGAAAGGTATTCATTTTGAAATAAAACCAAGCACCAATCAATGGATAACTTTTTTATCTTGGTTTTTACCTATTCTTTTATTTATAGGCTTCTGGCTTTTTGTTTTAAAGAAGTTTACAGCTTCTGAAGGTGGGATAATGAGTTTTGGGAAAAGTAAGGCTAAAATTTATGTAGAAAATGAGATAAACATAACATTTAAAGATGTAGCTGGTGTGGAGGAGGCAGTAGAGGAATTAAAAGAAATAATTGAATTTTTAAAAAATCCGCAAAAATTTACTAAACTTGGAGCTAAAATTCCTAAAGGTGTGCTTTTAGTAGGACCTCCAGGTACAGGAAAAACTTTGTTAGCACGAGCAGTAGCTGGAGAAGCTGGGGTACCTTTTATTTCTATTTCTGGATCTTCGTTTGTGGAAATGTTTGTAGGTGTAGGAGCTGCAAGGGTGAGAGATTTATTTTCTCAGGCAGAATCTAAAGCGCCTTGCATCATTTTTATTGATGAAATAGACGCAGTCGGAAGAGTTCGTGGGGTATCACCTGTAGGAGGTTCAGAAGAAAGAGAACATACTTTAACCCAACTTCTTACAGAAATGGATGGTTTTGATCCAAAAAAAGGAGTAATTATAATCGCTGCTACAAATAGACCTGAAATCTTAGATCCTGCACTTTTAAGACCAGGAAGATTTGATAGAGTAATAGTAGTTGATCGACCAGATTTAAAAGGTAGAGAAGAAATTTTACGTTTACATTGTAAAAATATTAAATTGGCTCCTAATGTGGACTTAAAAGTAATTGCAGCAAGAACCCCTGGAATGGTTGGAGCAGATTTAGCAAATATTGTTAATGAAGCTGCTCTTCTTGCTGCAAGAAAAGGAAAAGAAGCTGTTGAAATGGAAGATTTTGATGAAGCTATTGATAGAGTTATAGCAGGTCTTGCTAAGAAAAATAGATATCTATCACCTGAAGAGAAAAAAAGAATTGCCTATCATGAAGCAGGACACGCAATAGTAGCTGCGGTCTTAACACCACAAGAAAAAGTTCATAGAATTTCAATTATTCCAAGAGGTATAGCAGCTTTAGGATATACCTTACAACTTCCTACAGAAGAAAGATATCTTATTACTAAGGAAGAACTAATGGCTAAGATATCAGTGCTTTTTGGAGGAAGGGTAGCAGAAGAATTAGTTTTTAAAGAAGTTTCAACCGGAGCACAAAACGATTTGGAAAAAGCTACAGAAATTGCAAGGGCAATGATTATGGACTATGGTATGAGTGAAATCCTGGGTCCACAAACTTTTAGAAAAAGAGAACATTTATTTTTGGATATTCCGTTTAAGGAAAGAGAGCTTATTTCAGAAGAAACTGCAAGATTGATAGATAAAGAAATAAGTAAAATTCTCCAAAATTGCTATGAATCTGCAAAGAAAATATTAGAAGAAAAAAGAGATTTATTAGAAAAACTGGTAGATGCTTTATTAGAAAAAGAAATTTTAGAAGGTGAAGAATTACAAAAGCTTCTCTATTCTGAAGTCTAATATCGGAGGTAAAAATGAAAAAAATAATTTTCTTTCTTTTTTTAGGTATTTTCTTTGTTTTATTTAGAAATTTATGTATTGCTCAAATAAATTCAAAAATATATGAAGAATTAAAAAAGGATTTTTCCCCTATATCAGCTTATATAATTGGAAAGGAAGATAAAACATTTATTATAGACAAAGGTAGAGTCCAGGGAATTAAACCTAAGGATATTTTCACGATCTATAAGACCGGGAAAAAAATTGTCCATCCTATAACAAAAAAAGTTTTAGGATATATAAAAAAACCTATAGGAAAATTGGAAATTATAAGAGTTGATGAAAATTTTGCTATAGGAAAGATTATTTCTCAATCTGAAAAAATATCTGTACCAGCTTTTATAAAAAGATTTTCCGAATTAAAAATTTTGATTATTGCTGATGATCAAAGCCTGGGTAATAAGTTATTTTTAATTTTAAAAAATTTACTTCCAGAAAGTAAAATTATTTTTGATCCAAATTTAAGATTTTCAGAAATTAAGAAAGATTTTTTATTTTCTGAAAAAATTGATCTATTATTTGTAGTAGAAGATGAGGTTATAAAAGTTTATAATTCCTATTTAAATTTAATAAGGGCTTATGGAAATCTATTTTATAAAGATTTTAAAAAAATCTCTAAAGATCAAAATTTTATTAAAAAATTATCTTCTATAAAAATTTATACTCCTGTCCTTATTAAACACTTTACTGGAGGGATTTTTCAATCTGAAATAAACGATGTAAATAATGATGGAAAACCAGAATTGATTTTTTTTAATTCCCAAGGGATTTTTATTACTGATATAAAAGGTAATTTGATAACAAAATATAAACCCGAAAAAGGAAAAATTATAAATTTTTCTACCGGTAAGAATGGATGGATAGCTTTAAATATATACGATAAAGATGCAGAAAGAATGAAAAGTGAGATTTTAAAAACAACTTCAGAAGGAATAAAACCTCAAATTAACAATATTAATCTTATCCTTCAGTTTGTTGATTATAAAGGAGAAGGAATAAAGGACACTTTACTTGGACAAACTTTTGATTCGAACAATTTTTTTGGAAAAGATGTATATATTTTAGAAATAGAAAAAAATCAGCTTAATTATGTAAGAAAATTAAATAATCTTCCTAAGGGATTTAGAATAATTGGGAGCATTTTTGCAGACCTTGATAAAGATAAGAATGTTGAAATAATTGAGTATTTAAGGGATGGGAAAATTGCAGTTATTAAGGATTCAGAAATTGTATGGAAAATTCCTTATGCCGTTGCTCAACATTTTTATAATGTACCTTTAATTAAAGGAAAACCTGCTTCACCAATTATTAGGGAAATAATAATGCCTTTAATCACTCCTGTTTTAGCAGATTTTAACCGAGATGGGAAGCCGGAAATAATTTTCGCTTCTGTAAAATTCCCTTTAAGACAGGTAGTAAATGATCTTGAATCAATACCCTTAGAAAGCGCAACTTCTGATCTTTTATTACTTGGTTTTAAAGGAAATTATTATTTTAAAAACATAACACAACCTCAAAAAGGATTTATTACTGGGATCGGTGTTTGGAAAAATCAAATATTTTATACTGTTGTAAAAGGATTTTATCCTGGTCAAGAAGAAAGCTATATCTATTGTATGTTATATTAAAAATTGATGGTTTTATGGAGATGTATTTCATGTGGACATAAATGGAAAGGTAAATCACCTCAAGATAGGAAATCACCTCCTCGTTGCCCTAAATGTAGAAGTCCTGTCCTTCAATGGAAAAAATTTCGGGATAAATATTGGAAATGGTATAGAAAGGAAGATAGAAAAAAATGGGAAGAAATTAGACAAATTGTTATTAAAAGAGCAAATGAGAAATGCGAAATATGTAGAATAAAAGCAAAAAAATTTCATATTCATCATTTAGATTATCAAGATTATTTTAATCCCAAAAATTTAATTTGTCTTTGTCCTCGCTGTCACTTAATAATTCATGGGAGAACTTTATCATATGAAATAGGTAAGATGTTAGAATTTTTAGGAATTTCTTCTTTTATTTTAAGTATAATTGAAATAAAAATTCATAATTTAATGTTTTTCTTTATTTTTTTATTAATTGGATTAATTTTAGTTTTCTTTTCATATAAATTAACTAAAGAAACCCGAGAAAAACGAAAAATAGCTAAAGATTATTTAAAAAGTATTCAATAAAATTCTTTAGATTCTTTAGAAAAAGTATTTACTATGTTTTCTAACTATTTCTTTTTCTGTAAAAAGAATTTGATAATTTGAAATATTAAATTTTTTTGCAATTTCATTAACAATTTTTGAAATTTCTTCTCTTGTTTTTGCATGAATCATAATATAAAGATTATAAGGCCAATCTGGATAAGTTTTTCTTATATAACAATGACTTATATATTCCTGCGTAGCTAAATAATTTCCTATTTCATCTATTTTTTCTTCTGGAACTTCCCAAGCTACCATAGCATTCCCTTTATATCCTACTCTATTATGTCTGATAGTTGCTCCCAGTCTTCTGATAATCCCTTTTTCTTTAAGTTGTTTTATTATTTCTAATATTTCTTCTTCTGTAAGATTTAATTTTTCTGCAAGTTCTTTAAAAGGTCTTTTTATTAAAGGGATGCCATCTATAAGAAATTTTAAAATTTCTTTTTCTATCTGATTTAATTTTTCTTGAGACTTTTCCATTTATTTTGTTTCTTTTGTTATTTTTTGAGTTTCTTCACTTGTCTTTTCTACTGTAACAACAGTGTGAACATTTCCTCGTGGATGAAAATCTCCTACTATTTTTAATTTTTTAGGTTTTAATAAATTCCATAATGCATCAAAAATTTCGTTTGTTGCAGCTTCATGAGAAATATAGCGATGCCTAAATTTATTAAGCCATAGTTTAAGAGAACGAAGTTCAATAATTTTATCCTTTGGAATATAAGAAATCTTAATAGTAGCAAAATCTGGATAACCTGAACGGGGACAAAGACAAGTAAATTCTGGAAAAGTTATTTCAATTAAATAATCCCTATCTGGATAAGGATTATCCCATGCTTCAAGCTCAGCCTGTTCTATAGCAATTTCTCCATATTTCTTTTCAGCCATGATTCTATTTTAACACACGCCTCTTTTTTAATAAACTCTCTTCTCTTCTTCTAAACTATTTAAAACTTAAAACTTTCAACCTTAACAAAAAGATTTTGTTAGTTTTTTAAATTGTTTAGTAGATTGTAAACTTTTCTGAAATCTTTAAAATAAGCGCCCCTGGCAGGATTCGAACCTGCGACCCCGAGATTAGGAATCTCGTGCTCTATCCTACTGAGCTACAGGGGCAATTATAATACTACAAAAATCTTATTCCATATCTTAAATTTTTCAAGATTATTTTAAATATACTTGATTTTAAAAAGGTTTTTCCATAAAATACATTATAAACAATTTAAGAGGTATTTAAAATGTTAAAACTTGAAATTCCAGGATATGGAGAATTGATATTAAAATATTTAGTTTCTGACTTTACAGGTACTTTATCCATTGACGGTAAACTTTATCTCGAAGTAAAAGAAAAATTAAATGCAATTTCTGAAATTTTAGAAATTCATATCCTTACTGCAGACACTTTTGGCAAAGCTAAAGAAGAATTAAAAGATATAAATGCAAAGGTTGTGATTTTAAATCCAGGAAATGAAGCAGAACAAAAAGCAGAATATGTAAAATCCTTAGGGGCTGAACATGTAGCAGTTTTAGGGAATGGCCAAAATGATTATAAGATGTTTAAAAAAGCGAAACTCAGTATAGCGGTGATTCTTGAAGAAGGATGTTATATAAAAACCTTAGAGAATGCAGATATAATAGTAAAATCTCCTATAGACGCATTAAATTTATTTTTGATTCCTAAAAGACTTATAGCTGTTTTAAGAAAATAAAATGGATAAAAAGATATTTATTTTATGGCTTTTAACTATATTTTTCTGGGGGATAACTCCTATCGTTGAAAAAATAGGTCTTAAAAATGTTTCTTCTCTTACAGGATTATTTATAAGGACTTTTTTCTCTCTTGCAGGTTTATCTATAGCAGTTTTAATCTTTGAATCAGCATCATTTAAAACTTTAACCTCTCGAGATCTTTTATTTTTTGCACTTAGTGGAACACTGGGTGGCTTTCTTGGGATGCTAACCTATTTTGCTTTATTAAAAACCCAAACTGCTTCCCAAATAGTGCCTCTTACTGCTACCTATCCATTAGTAACTACAATCTTTTCAATTCTTATCCTTAAAGAAGAGATCACTTTCTCTAAAATTTTAGGAACTGTTTTTGTAATAATCGGTATTTTCCTTCTTTTAAGAAGCTCATCTTAAATTTTTTATTTTAAAAATTTGTATTTTTAAATTTTTATTCTATAATTACCCAAAAACTTTATTCGGAGGGAAATATGGAAAGGACCTTAGTAATGATTAAACCCGATGCTGTGGAGAGGAATCTTATAGGAAAAATAATAAGTATTTTTGAAGAAAATGGACTTAAAGTAGTTGCATTAAAAAAGACAAAACTTAGCAAAGATCAAGCTAAAGCTTTTTACATAGTTCACAAAGAAAAACCATTTTATGAAAGTTTAACAGATTATATGAGTTCTGGTCCTATTATTGCTATGGTTCTTGAAGGAGAAAATGCTATTCAAAAAGTTCGTGAAATAATGGGGGCTACAGATCCAAAAGAAGCTAAAGAGGGAACAATTAGAAAACTTTTTGGAATAGACAAAGAGAAAAATAGCGTTCATGGCTCAGATAGTCCTGAGTCTGCAGCTAAAGAAATTCCCTTTTTTTTCAGTGAATATGAACTTATTTCTGTAGAATAAAATGAATGAAAAAGAATGGCTTAATTATGTAAAGAAATATCTTTTTGAAAAAAAGCCTGTTATAAAAGCAGGTAATGAAGATTGTGCAGTTATTAAAATAAATAAAAAATATTTACTATTTACTACAGATGCTCTTGTAGAAAATATTCATTTTAAACTTTCTTATACTTCTTATTTTGATCTGGGAGCAAAGCTTGCTGTTTCTAATCTAAGTGATATAGCAAGTATGGGAGGAGAACCAAAATGGGCTCTTCTTACACTCGGAAGTCCTCAAAAAATAAAAAAAGATTGGATAGACCCATTTATGGAAGGCCTTACTCAAACTCTTGAAAAATATGGTGCTTATTTAATAGGAGGAGATACGGTAAAAAGTGCTTCATTTTTTATAAATCTGGCTCTAATAGGTGAGACTTATAATCCTATATTAAGAAATGGAAGCAAACCAGGAGAATTTATATTTGTATCTAAACACCTTGGAGAAAGTTCAGCATTTTTGAGGTATATAAAAAAAGGGATACCATTAGAGAAAATTCCGGAAAATTTAAAGAAAGCCCATCTTAGACCTGAGCCAGAAATTGTATTAGGTAAGATGCTTTCTGAAAATAAACTTGCTACTTCTATGATAGATATTTCAGATGGTTTATTACTTGATTTATGGAGAATATGTGAGGAAAATCAAATTGGTGCCGAACTTATAGAAAATAAAATACCCATTGGTAAATACACTACTTTAGAAGAAGCTTTATCTGGAGGAGAAGATTATGCTTTACTTTTTACTGTTAAAAAAGAAAATTTAGAAAAAATTGAAAAACTTTCTCAATATTTAAATAAACCTTTATTTTGTATAGGAACTACAATAAAAGAAAAAAAACTTTATTTAATTAAAGATGATCAAAAAATTCAAATTTTACCTCGAGGATACATTCATTTTCCAAAATAAGGGGGGTATACCCCCCCTATAATTTTATTTCTCAACATTAACTTTAATAACTTTTTTCTTTTCTTCAGGTTTTTTAGGTAATACAATTTTTAATACACCATTTTTATAAGTTGCTTGAATTTTTTCTTCGTTTATTTCACAAGGTAGATGTATAGCTCTCATAAAACTACCATAAAATCTTTCCATTCTATAAAAGTTTTCTTTCTTTTCTTCTTCCTCTTTCTTTTTTTCACCTTTTATTACTAAGACATTATCAGTTAAACTTATTTCCATATCCTCAGGATTTACACCAGGTAGATCTACTTTTACAATTACTGCGTCATCAGTTTCTGAAACATCTACAGCTGGTGCCCATTCTATACCTTCCCATTTTTCTGTTAGATAAGTTTTACCAAAAAATTCCTGCCATATACGATCCATTTCTCTTTTTAAATCTTGTAATGGACGCCAAAGTGTTAAATCTGCCATACTTATCACCTCCTTTTATATTTTTTTTATCTTTTGTCATTTCAAAAAATAAGAATTGTTTATGGAAAGTCAAGTATAAATATAGATTAAAAAAAATTTCAACATCATTGGTATTGAAAGTTTAATAAGTGTATTTAATTTTTTTTAAATGAAAATTACCAAAACAGGGGGCCATTATGAAATTAGATAAATTTACTTTTAAAGCTCAAGAGGCTTTACAGGAAGCACAGAGATTAGCAGAAAGTTTTAATAATCCGGAATTGCAACCAGAACATTTACTCAAAGCACTTATAGAACAAGAAGGGGGTATTATTCCTATTATTTTAGATAGACTGGGAGTTAATTCCAAAGTTATTTCTTCTGAGCTTGATGAAATTATTGAAAAATTTCCTAAAATGTCTGGTGGAACTTATCAACTTTATATTTCCATGCCTTTGAAACAAGTTTTGGATAGAGCTGAAGCTTTGGCTAAAGAAATGAGGGATGCTTATATTTCAACAGAACATTTCTTTTTAAGCATACTGGATAGTCCTACACAGGCAGGAGAAATTTTAAGAAAAAGAGGCATTACTTTTACTTCTGCTAAGGAAGTAATAAATCAAATCAGAAAAGGACAGAGAATAACTGATCAGAATCCAGAAGAAAAATACCAAGCTTTAGAAAAATTTGGAAGGGATCTAACTGCACTTGCTAAAGCTGGAAAACTTGACCCTGTAATTGGTAGAGACGAAGAAATTAGAAGAGTTATGCATATACTTTCCAGAAGAACTAAAAATAATCCTGTATTAGTTGGAGAACCAGGAGTTGGGAAAACTGCAATAGTAGAAGGTTTGGCTCAAAGAATAGCAAGTGGAGATGTTCCAGAGATTTTAAAAAATAAAAGGGTTGTTCAGTTAGATTTAGGTTCTCTTCTTGCAGGAACGAAATTTAGAGGAGAATTTGAAGAAAGAATAAAAGCGGTATTAAAAGAAATTCAAGCAAGTGAAGGAGAAATTATTCTTTTTATCGATGAGATTCATACTCTTGTTGGTGCAGGAGCAGCTGAAGGAGCGATAGATGCAGCTAACATGTTAAAACCAGCTCTTGCAAGAGGAGAATTGAGATGTATCGGAGCTACTACAATTGATGAATATAGAAAATATATAGAAAAAGATCCTGCTCTGGAAAGAAGATTTCAACCTGTTTATGTAGATGAGCCATCTCCTGAAGAAGCTATAGCTATTTTAAGAGGATTAAAAGAAAAATATGAAGTTCATCACGGAGTTAAAATCACTGATAATGCTATTGTTGCAGCAGTAATGTTGTCTCATAGATATATTACAGATAGATATTTACCTGATAAAGCAATAGATTTGATTGATGAAGCAGCTGCTAAACTTCGTATTGAAATAGATTCTATGCCAACAGAAATAGATGAAATAGAAAGAAAAATAAAACAATTAGAAATAGAAAAAGTAGCTCTGGAAAAAGAAACTGATCCAAGAGTAAAAGAAAGATTAGAAAAAATTTTACAACAACTGGATGAATTAAAGAAAAAATCTGAAGAACTAAAAGCTCAATGGTTAGAAGAAAAAGAAGTAATTCAAAAAATTAGGAAGATAAAAGAAAAGATAGATCAATTAAAAATTGAAGCCCAACATGCAGAAAGAGGAGGTGACTTAAACAGAGTAGCAGAAATAATTTATGGTCAGATTCCAGAACTACAGAAACAATTGGAAGAAGAAAATAGAAAGCTTGCTGAAATTCAAGAAAGAGGAAGAATTTTGAAAGAAGAAGTAGATGCAGAAGATATTGCAGAAATAATTTCTAAATGGACTGGTATTCCTGTAACAAGATTACTTGAAAGTGAAAGAGAAAAACTTTTAAAAATAGAAGAAAGATTGAAACAAAGGGTCGTAGCTCAAGATCATGCTATAGTGGCAATAGCAAATGCTATAAGAAGAGCCCGTGCAGGATTAAAAGATCCTAATCGTCCCATTGGTTCTTTCTTATTTATTGGACCTACAGGTGTAGGAAAAACTGAATTAGCCAAGGCTTTAGCTGAATTTATGTTTGATACAGAAGATGCACTTATAAGAATTGATATGAGTGAATACATGGAAAAACATTCTGTAGCGAGATTAATAGGAGCCCCTCCAGGATATGTTGGTTATGAAGAAGGAGGGCAACTTACAGAAGCTGTAAGAAGAAGACCTTATTCAGTAATTCTCTTTGATGAAATAGAAAAGGCACATCATGATGTTTTTAACATTCTTTTACAAGTTCTTGACGATGGAAGACTCACAGATGGAAAAGGTCGTACAGTGAATTTTAGAAATACTATTATAATAATGACTTCTAATGTAGGAAGCCATTACTTTCAGGATTTAACTCTACCAAGAGAAGAAATTGAAAAGAGAATATTCGAGCTTTTGAGAGCTACTTTTAGACCAGAATTTTTAAATAGAATAGATGAGATAATCGTATTTAATAATCTCAAAAAAGAGGATATAATTAAAATTGTAGATATTCAAACTAAATATCTTAATGAAAGATTGATAGAAAAAGGTATGAGTATAGAACTTACTTTAAAAGCAAAAGAATTATTAGCAGAATATGGATATGATCCAGTATTTGGAGCAAGACCATTGAAAAGAGCTATTCAAAAACATATTGAAAATCCTTTAGCTATCAAGATACTGGATGGAACATTTAATGAAGGAGATAAAGTAATTGTTGATGTTAATGATTCAAAAGAATTTGAATTTAAGAGAGCCCCACTCCATTAAAAAATGAAAAAATATAGAATAATTTATGCAGGAACTCCTGAATTTGCTATTCCTCCTCTGGAAGGAATTTATGAGTCAGAAAATCTTTTAGCAGTAATTACTCAACCAGATAAACCTAAGGGAAGAGGTCTTACCCCCTCCCCTTCCCCTGTAAAACTCTGGTCAATTGAAAAAAATTTACCTGTATTTACTCCCCAAAAATTAAAAGATCCTCAGTTTTTGAAACAAATTGAAGAACTTTCACCTGATATTATTGTAGTATGTGCTTATGGAAAAATTTTACCTAAGGAATTTTTAAAAATCCCTAAATATGGATGTTGGAATATTCATGCCTCTCTTCTTCCTAAATATAGAGGAGCAAGTCCCATTAATTGGGCTATTTTAAACGGTGAAAAAGAGACTGGTATCACTATTATACTTATGGATGAAGGGCTTGATACAGGTCCTATTCTTTTACAGAAAAAAATAGAAATTTCTGATGAAGATACTTCTATAGAGGTTGCCAAAAAATTAAGTTTATTAGCAAAAGAGACAATTCTATCTGCTATAAATCTCCATAAAGAAAATAAACTTGTTCCTAAGCCTCAGAACCATGAACTTGCTACTTATGCACCGATGCTAAAAAAAGAAGATGGTTTTTTTAGTTTCGATGAACCAGCTTTACTAATTGAAAGAAAAGTAAAAGGATTATTACCTTGGCCTACTGCATATACTTATTACAAAAATAAATTACTCAAAGTATATTCTGCTAAAAGTATCCCTGTGGATACAAAAGAAGAGCCAGGTACAATTTTAAAAATTACTAAAGAAGGAATACTTATAAGCACATCTGAAAATGCAATTCTTCTTAAAGAAGTTCAATTAGAAGGTAAAAAAAGAATTAATGCTTATGAATTCGCCTGTGGGCAAAGATTAAAACCTGGGCAAAAGTTTGGAATAAATTAATCTTTTTAATTAGTCTTTTTTCAATTCTGGAATTTTCCCTTTGTGAAGAACTTCCAATATAGGAGAAGCGACAAAGATTGAACTATAAGTTCCTACAATAAATCCCAAAGTAAGAGCTAAAGCAAAATCCCTTATCACCACACCTCCAAAAATTAATAAAGCGAGAGATCCAAATAATGTGGTAATTGTTGTAATAAGTGTACGAGATAAAACCTCATTAATACTTCTATTCACAAGTTCATTAAAAGATTTAAATTTTATTCTTTTTAAAATATTTTCTCTAATTCTATCAAAAATAACCACAGTATCTGTTAGAGAATATCCTGCAAGTGTTAAAAGTGCTGTTATAAAAAGAAGATTAATTTCTCTTCCTAATAAATAAAAAATTCCCAATACTGCAAGAACATCATGAAAAGTTGCCAGCCCTGCTGCTACTCCAAAATTAAAATTAAATCTAAATGTCAAATAAAAAATAATTCCTATTAAAGCACCTAAAATAGCAAAAACTGCTTTATGTTTTAATTCTTTACTAATTACTGAACCTATTTCTTCCTTAGCCATTAATTTAAATTTATATTGAGGGAGTTTAGTTTTTAAAATATTAAGAACTTTTTTAACATCTTCGGTAAGGGATTCCTTAGATGCTTTTATTTTTAAAAGAACTAAATTTTGATTCTTAACATCCTGCAATGAAAAATCCCTTATTCCTGAATCAGATAAAGTCTTTCTTATTTTTCCTAAATCAACACTTTGATTAGTTTTTAAATAAAGCAAAATACCACCTGTAAAATCTATTCCAAGATTAGCTTTGCCTCTTAAAGCCTGCAAAAATCCAAATAATCCTGTAAGCACCAGAATTGCTGAAAATACTGCAAATATTTTTTTTAGTTTCATGAAATTAAAATTAGGATTTTCTAAAAGCTTCAAAAACGAAATTCGTAAATCTTTACCTTTTTCATAGTTATATTCATAAAAGATTTTGGTTACAAATATAGCAGTAAATAAATTAACAATTATTGATATTGAGAGAGTTACAGCAAAACCTCTTATTGGCCCTGTTCCAAAGGTGAATAAAATAAGAGATGTTATTAATACTGTAATATGTGCATCAAAGATAGTCCAGAAGGCTTTATCATATCCCTGAAAAATAGCAGAATAAGAAGTTCTACCAAGTTTTAATTCCTCTCTAATTCTTTCAAAAATTAATACATTCGAATCTACCCCCATTCCGATACTTAAAATAATTCCAGCAATTCCAGGAAGTGTTAAAGTTGCTTGAAATGCAGAAAGAAGAGCCAAAAGATAATAAATATTTAAAATAAGAGCAATAATAGCTATAACTCCAGAAATTTTATAATAAAAAATAACAAATATAATAACTATAATAGCACCGATCAATCCTGCCGTAATTCCTTTTTGAATGGAATCTCTACCAAGAGAAGGTCCTATAGTAATATTTTGAAGAATTTTGACGGGTGCAGGTAAGGCACCAGCTCTTAAAACCAAGGCAAGATCATGAGCTTCTTCTATAGTAAATCTTCCTGTAATTTGTGCTTCTCCACCTGAAATTTTTTCTCTTATAACAGGTGCAGATCTTACTACCTCATCAAGAATTATAGCAAGCCTTTTTCCTACATTTTCTTCTGTGATCCGCTCAAAAAGTTTTGCACCCCTTGAATCAAATTTTAACCATACATAAGGTTCATTAAATTGAGGATTAATTCTAACTCCTGCATCTTTTATATACTCTCCGGTAAGAAGAGTTAAAGCTTTAAGAATAATTGGTTTTTTTATAATTCTTCCTGTCTCTCTTTCTTTTTCAACCAGAAAATAAAACTCATCACCTGGAGGTATATAAGGTTTTAATAATTCACGCCATTTTTCTAAAGGATCATTTAGAGAAGCCTTTCCTTCTCTTATAAATGAATTTATTAAAGCCATCCAGTCTATGCTTTTCATTGCTTCTTCATCAACAAGTTTAAATTCCAGTTGGGCTGTCTGACCAATAACCTTAATAGCTCTTTCAGGATTTTTTATACCGGGTAATTCAACTACTATTTTATCTCTACCTTGTTTAGTAATAATAGCTTCAGCAACACCAAACTGATCAATTCTATTTCTGATAACTTCAAGTGTTTGATCTAATAGATGTTCTTTAATATACCCTATTCTATCTTTTGACAAAGAAATTTTTACAGTAAAATATTTATCTTGTTGTGTTTCTTCTTCTATATTTAATTCTTTAAAATTTTGAATTAGTTCATTTTTAAATACCTCTATATCTTTTTTTCTATAAAATTTAAATACAGCACTTAAATTTTTTTCTTCAAATTCATATACAATATTCTGTTTTTTTAACTTATTTTTTACATCGTGAAGATAACTTTCAAATTGATGTTTTAAGGCTTTATTTAAATCAGGCTGTAAAACTAAATGAACGCCTCCTTTTAAATCGAGTCCTAATTTAAGGTATCCTTTATAAATATATTTTGTAAACCACGGAGGAAGGTTAGGAACAAAAGTAGGTAAAAGTAAAATTCCTGCTAAAAAAATTAAAATTAATACTAAAAGAATTTTTAATTTTAATTTTGTTGACATAAATTGTCCTTTTTAATACTTATTCCTCACATAATAAACCTTTTTTAATTTCTTCTATATTATATTTTATTAACTCTATATAACTTCCTTTTATAAACACATCACCTGACCATAAATATTTTACTTCTATACCCTGTTTTTCAAAAAATTTCTTATATTTTTGAAATTCAGGTTCTGTAAAATACGCTATTTTTACTTTTCTTTTCTTCAATTCATTTATAAATTTGTACAAAATTTTTATACTCGGTTCTGTTCCATGAACATGTCCCTTTATAAGTGTTATCTGTTGTATATCTGTATTTCGAAATAAATAGTAATATACAGAATGTCCTAAAATATAAATTTTCTTATATTTACAATTTTTAAAAGTGGCAATTTCTTTTTTGATAAGATTTAATTTATTAATAAATCTTTCAGCACGTTTTTGATAAATGACATATTTTTCTGGTTCTTTTTGTTTTAAATATGTAAGTAATTTTTTAACCAAATTTTCAACTCTTTTAAAATCGAACCAGAGATGAGGATCCGGAAAAGAATATTCTTTATCAACTAAACTTAAAACTGGTTTATTGTTTCGAAGTGAATATACTTTTTCAGCCCATGGTTCACTACCTACAAGTATTACCAGTTCAGCTTCCTGAATTAATTTCCATTGTAAAGGAGTTGGAACATAGTCATGATATTCTGCATTTGGTGGTTGAAGAAGATATATTTTATCTTTTGGTATTATTTCCCTTACAATTTTTTCCAGAGCAAAGCCAGAAACTACTATTTTTGATTTATAGACATTTTCTGCTTTTAAATTGAAAGGTAAGATTATTAAAAAAAATAAAATTATAAATTCAAAAATCTTGGATTTTTTTTCTCTCATTTTTAAAACCTCTTTGCATTTTAATTATTTTTTTAAATAAAGACAAGGAGATTTTATAATTTATTTAAATAATTTAAGTTCAATATTGTATCTTCTTCAGTATGAGCCTCGGATGTCAAAATAGGAGATAAAGCATTTTTTTTAAGAAAATCGAAAATTTCTTCAAATCTTATAATTCCTTTACCAATCGCAAGATGTTCATCCCATTCTCCATGATTATCATGACAATGTATTTCTTTTATATAAGGAAATAAAGTATATAGCCATTTAAGCTCATTTTTTTCTTCTGAAAAAACCTTTGCATGGGAGGGATCGAAACACCATCCTAAATCTTTAATATTTTCAAAAATGGGCTTCATAAATTCTGGATCAGGTTCAAATGTATTTTCTAATGCTAAATTAAGCTTTAAATCCTTAACAACTGTTAAAATTTTTCCCAATCCCTCTATAAGTTTATCTCTCCAAAATAATTTTACTTCTCTATGTCCTTGAGGATGGTATCCTGAATGTAATACTAAATTTATTGGATCAAAAACTATTGCTCTTTCTATTGCAAAAATAATTCTTTTTATACTGGTATCTCTTATCCACGCATCTAAAGCCCCTAAAGACAAATCCATATAAGGTAGATGAATCGTTGTCTTTAATCCTGCTTCTTTCAATTTTTCTGCTATTTCTTTAAAATCCCTCCTTGAAAAATTATCTAAAATCTCAGCTTTTAAAGTAATTTCAACATTAAGTTTTTCCTTTAATACCAATGGTAAATATTTATCTTTTAATAACTCAAATGGAATAGAGACAAAAATAATTTTATTTTTCATTTTTTCTTTATTCCATTTTATTGTAAAACTCTTTTATTTTTTCAATCGTGTAATCTATTTCTTCTTCTGTAATATAGGGATAAAAAGGCAAACTTATTACTTCCTTAGATAATTTTTCAGTAATTGGTAAATCTCCTTTTTTAAATCCAAGATTTTGATAAATAGGCTGTAGATGCAAGGGAAGTGAATAATACACTCCTGTATTTATACCATTTTCTTCTAAAAATTTTCTTAACTCATCTCTTTTTTTTGCTCTTACAGTAAACAATGAAAAAGATGAATGATAGTTTTCTGGAATTTCTGGGTGTTTAATTAAGGGATATAACTCTTGTAAACCTTTTTTATATTTCTTAGCCCATTTTTTTCTTAACATAAGCTCATTTTCAAAATATTTAAATTTAATACTCAAAATTGCACTATGAATCTCATCTATCCTTCCATTTGTTCCATTAAATTCATAAAAATAAGGCTTTGTTTGTCCATGTTCCTTCAAAGCTTTTATTTTATAATAAAGTTTTTTATCATTTGTAAAGACCATTCCTGCATCACCATAAGTAGAAAGTGGTTTTGTAGGATAAAAAGATGTTGCTGAAGCTCTTCCAAAACTACCCACTTTTTTATTTCCTATTTTTGCACCAAATGCTTGACAAATATCTTCAATTAAAATTAAATCATTTTCTTTACAAAAAACTTCAATTTTTTCTAAATCTGCAGGAATACCAAAAAGACTTACTACAATTATTCCAGAAACTTTTTTTCCATTTTTAATAAGTTTTTTATAGACAGATTTTAAAGCTTCAAAAGATAAATTATAAGTAGATTCTTCAATATCTACAAAATAAGGTATCAATCCTGCCTTTATTACTACTTCAGCAGTAGCTACAAATGTAAAAGATGGAAGTAAAATATAAGAATTTTTTGGAAGCTCTAAAGCTTCTAAAATAAGATATAATCCACAAGTTCCAGAAGAAACGCCAATTGCATAAGAAACTCCTAAATATTCTGCCAACTTTTCTTCTATTTCTCTTGTTTTTTTCCCGTTTAAATAAATACCACTTCTTAAAACTTCGGCAACTGCTTCTTCTATTTCTTTTCCGTAAATTTTATAAGCTCTTTTAAGATCCAGAAAAGGTACTTTTTTCAATAATTTTCTCCTTTCTTGAATTAAAAATCTTGATTATTATACTTCTATTTTTGAGAAATCCAACGAAAAAAGGCGAAATTTAATGATTTTATTTTATAGAAGAGGTGGTTTAGGGGATACACTGCTTACATTTCCTTTGTTAGAAATATTAAAAAAACAAGGAAATTACATAATAGCAATTGGAAATACAGATTATTTAAAAATTGCTAAGGAAGTAGGTTGGGTAGATGAAATATATAGTGATTTTTATCCACAAATTATGAAAAGAAATTTTATCAAAAAGATTATATTTTCTAAAAATTCTGGTTTGCCACCTTTTCCTTCTAAAAGAAAATGGATGGTAGATTATTATTTAGAATTGTTTAATTTTAAAAAAGAATATTCTTCTATTTTACCCTTAAAATATAATAAAAATACTCCTTTTACAGGGAAAATAGTAATTCATCCCGGGAGCGGTTCATCAAAAAAAATTCCTCCTTTTTCTCTTTTTGAAAAAATAGAAAATTTTTTAATTCAAAAAGGATTTAAAATAATTTATTTAATAGGGGAGGCAGATTCTTGGATTAAAAAATTTACAAATAATTACTGGGAATGTTTAGAACCTTTAGAAATTGCATATGCTTTAAAAAGTGCTAAAGCATATATTGGACTTGATAGCGGAATTTCACATCTTGCCAGTTATTTAGGAATCAAATCTTATATTTTTTATGGACCAACTGATATAATTACCTGGTGTCCTATAGGAGTAAATTACAAGATTATTACTCTAAATTTAAAATGTAGTCCATGTTTTCCTAAGGTTTGTAAGGAAAGAAAATGTCTTGATCCAGATAAATTATTTCAAAGATTTGTAAAAATTTTTATATAATCAAACTTTCTTGAAAAATTTTAGCTTTTAAGTTTTTGGCTTCAAAAAAAACTTTTTTACCTATAATTAAAGGATAATTTTTAGAAACATGTCCAAAAGGAAAATCATATCCGATTGGGATATCTTCGGGTAAAAATTCTTTTATATTTTCTAAAAAAGAAAGAGGTTCTATTTCTCCAAGATTCCCTATAATTAACCCTTTTATTTTCTTTTTTCCTATAAAAAATAAAACCTGCAAAAAAGCCCTTTCTAAGCGATATAATTTTTCATTTATGTCTTCTATAAAAAGAATTATATCTTCATTTACCGAAAAATAAGGTGTACCACAAAGACTTGCGATTGAAACAAGATTTCCACCTAATAAAATTGCTTCTGCTTCACCTTCTTGAAACACTTTTCCTTCCATTACAATTTCTTTATTATGAATAATGACATCTATAAGAAATTTTAAAGCTTCAGATTCTAAATTAGGAAGAGTTGCTATCATTGGAGCATGTATGCTAAATTTTTTAAATTTTTTATAAAAATAAAGATGAAGTACTGTTACATCACTAAAACCAATTAAAGTCGGGAAACGAGGAGAGATAAATTTTGATGAAAATAATTCTTCTAAATATGGAAGTAATTTTAAACAACCAAAACCACCTTTAGCAGTCCAGATATGAGTAAATTCTTGATTTGTTAAAATTTCATATAATAAAAATGCTTTCATACCTGCAGGAGTTTCAGAGAAATCCACAAAATTTTTCACAGGGATTTTAAAGTTTCTCAAAATATTTAATCCTTTTTCATAAAGATCTATAGGGGGAAGACTTGCAGGCGCAAAAGTAGCTATTTTTATCTGCGTTTCCATAAATAAAAAAGCCCTTCTAAAGTAAGGTAAGGATCTATTTTTTCTATTTTTTTAGAATATGGATAAATAAACTGAGCCAAACCTCCTGTAGCTATTATTCTTGGAGAAGTTCTCATTTCTTCTGAAAGTTTTTCTATAAGATGATCTGTAAGTCCTGCAAAACCAAATAAAAGACCACTTTTTAATGCTGAAATTGTATCTTTTCCTATAGCACGAGTTACAGGTTCACTTAAATCTATTCTTGGAAGTTTTGCAGTTTTTTTAAATAATGCCTCAGTAGAAATATAAAGACCTGGAGCAATAGCTCCACCTAAATATACTCCTTTTTCAGAAATACAATCAAAAGTTATAGCAGTTCCAAAATCAACTATTATTAAAGAAGATTTATACTTCTCCCAGCCAGCCAGTGCGTTGACAAGCCTATCTGCTCCTATTTCCGAGGGATAAATTAAATCTACAGGTATCTTAACTGTTTCTGAATTAGCAATTACCACTTCACGAGCAAGCCATCTTTTCCCCATTTCTACCCACCACTTTAATGCAGGAGGAACTACACATGCAATAGCCATTCCCTTTATATCCTTTAAAGGTATATTATACAAATCTAAAAAAGATTTTATTTTCGCTAAAACTTCTTCTGAAGAAACAGGTATATAGGTTTTAAAACTAAAAATTGCAACCAAATTTCCTTGTTCACCAAATAAAGCACACATTGTAGAAGTGTTACCTATATCTACTGTTAAAATCATTTCTATAATTTCTTTAAAATTTTTCACATTATTTTAATTTTATTTCTATATTTCTACAAGAGAAAAGATAAAAACTTAAGGACATTTGAAAAAATAGCTTCATTGTATTGAAAAAAAGCTACTATTAAGACATTGCTTAATATCCATAATAAAAGCATCCTTCTAACTTTCTGAAAATGTTTTTGAAATTTTTCAGGTGTTTGAGAAATTTTTTCTAAGAATTCAACCCTTTCAAATATTCCATAATGATGCCAACTTTTCTTATAAAGTTGTCCAGAAATCTCACCAATTTTTAAAAGTGCATTAATCAAAGGTCTCACACTCCTTAATAAATAAAAAGAATAAAGATCTGCTTCTCTTTCAAATTGTCTTAAAAAAAATGCAAAGATATATCGTAAATAAACTAACGAAATAAAAATAAGATAAAATCCAAATATAACTTCACTAATATGACTTTCTTGATGAATTAATGAAATAAATTCAGGATAAATTAAATAAATTGCATATATACTTAAAAGTAAGGAAGCCAGAATAAAAAGAGGAAAATTTAGTAATAGTAAAAGTAACCAAAAGCTATGTTTATTTCGGATATGCCCTATTTCATGAGATAACACACCTAAGATCTCATCAGGCGTAAGAATCTCAAGAAGATTCTTAGAAAAAAATATATATCTAAAAGGTGGGATAAAGCCTATTACCCCAGCAGTATATAATTTTTTCCCAACATCAGAAAGAAGATAAATTTCTCTTATTTTTATTTTTTGTGCTTTCAAAAAATTAAGAATAAGAGTTCTGTAATAAATATCTTTTAAAGGTTCAACGGGCCATAATTTTATTATAAATACAGGTGCAAATACGAATATAATAAAAAATAAAATCCATAAATCACCTCTAAATGAAATATTAAAGATCCTTAAAGTTTCTTCAAAAATTATAATAATGACAAAAGGCAAAATTAAGCCAAAAAGAATTTTTATATATTTAAAATCAAGCTTACTAAAAAAAATTTTTAAAAAAAGATAATAATGAAAAAACCAGAAAAGGGCAATTAAGGAAGAAAAATAAAATTCCTGAAGAAATTTTTTTAAATGAAAAATACTTAAATCTGCACTATAAATTAAAAATATTAAAAGTATTAAAAATCGCTCCCCAGATGATGGATATCTTGTAAATATTTTTTTAAAAATTTTTGGAAGAAAAACAAAAGAAAAAATTAAACATAATTCTTTTCCTATATACCAGATTATAATTAAAATAGAAGGTAAATGAAAAGGATAAATTGGGATAAAATCAAATAATAAAAATGCTAACCATAAATAAATAAGGTCTTCATATATCACTTAATTATTTCTTTTCTTTATTTTTTGATTCTTTTTCTTCTTTTTTCTTTTTTTCTTTTTCTTTCATCTCTTTTTCTTTTCTGGCATAATCTGTAACATACCAACCAGTACCTTTTAAAATAAAACTACTTTCACTGATAAGTTTTAAAAGTGGTCCACCACATTTTTCACATGTTTTTAAGGGTTCATCTGTAATCTTTTGCCAGACTTCAAACCGAGCTCCACATTTCTGACACTCATATTCATAAATTGGCATCGTCCTCCACCTCCTTGAAATCTTTTAAAATTTAGCAATAAATTCTGTCAAAATAAGAAAAAACTTCTTTCATATAAGGCAATTTAAAATCTTTTAAAATTTCTTTTGTAATAATATGTACCTTTTTTTCTTCTTCCCATTTATTTTTTAAATAAAAATCTGTTTCATATCTAATAAACCTTACTAAATGAACCAATTCGTGAGTTAAAATATAAAGCATAAGTTCTTTTAGGAAAGATTGTTGTGAGAAAATTTTTTGAAAATTTAGATAAATTAAATAAATATCCTTTCTTAAAGATGGAAGATCATTTAATATTTCTCCTTTAAAAATAACTGCATATTGATTTTTCAAAAAATCTTCATCATTTATAAAATAGACATCATAAAGAAGTCTTTTTATTTCTCTATTACTAAGTTTTAATTTTTCAATAAGATTAATTTCAGAAAAATAAATAATTTGTTCAAGTTCTGAATAATTTTTATATTTTTTTAAATAAGTTTTTATTTTTGTCCCTTTGGATAAGAACCCAGCCATACTACTTGAAGACAATATTTTTGCATTTCTTCTAAACATGACTGTATTTTCTCTTCCTTAATATGTCCTTCACAGTCTAAAAAAAATATATATTTCCAAGGTTCGTTTTTAGAAGGTCTACTTTCTATTTTAGTTAAATTTATTTTTCTTTCTGCAAAGCATTTTAAAACTTCAAAGAGAGCTCCGGGTTTATCTGCGATACTGAAAAGTAAAGATGTTTTATCATTCCCAGTAGGAGGAACCTCAGTTTTACCTATAATCCAGAATCTTGTACTATTCCCTTTTATATCTTCTATATTTTTAGCAACTATTTGAAGATGATAAAGCTTTGCTGCCATTAAACTTGCTATTGCAGCTACATTTTTATCTACTGCAGCCCATTTTGCTGCCAATGCAGTTGATGAAACAGGTTCAATCGGAATAGAGGGGAGTCTTTTTCTTAACCATTTTCTGCACTGAGCAATTGCTTGAGGATGAGAAAGAATTTTTTTAATATCTTCTAATCTTCCTGTTAAATTCATTAAATGATGAGAAATAGATTCATAGATCTCTCCGCAAACTTTTAAATTATATTCATATATGGCATCAAGAGTAGTTGCTACAACCCCTTCTATTGAATTTTCAATAGGAACTATCCCAAAATTTACTCTTTCACTTAAAACTTCCTCAAATACATCTGTAATACTTTCTACAGGTATTAATTCAGAAGAGGTTCCAAAAAAATTGAGAGCTGCTATATGACTAAAAGTAGCTTCTGGACCAAGATAAGCTACTTTTGGCTTTTCTTGAATTCCTCTACAGGCACATATAATTTCGGAGTATATAATTTTTAAAGCCTCTTCTGGAAAAATTCCCTTATTTATATCAAGAATTCTCTTAATTATCTCTTTTTCTCTTGAAAGATCAAAACTTTGAATATTTAAATCTTTTTTGATTTTCCCTATTTCCTTTGCTATTTCTATCCTTTCTTTTAATAAATCAACAATTTTCTGGTCAATTTCATCGATTTTTTTTCTTAATTTATTTAATTTTTCATTATTCATGGCTTGTTTTTTCTTTATATTTATTTAAACCCTCTTTCACCAAATTAGTAATTTCATCTATATTTTTTATATTTTCCGTTCTGAGTGCTTTTAAAAGTTTTTTTAAAATTTTGGATTTTTTAATTTTGGGAAGACAGGAAAGACAGGAATATGCTCCTCTTCCTCCCTTTTTTTGTTCATAATCTATAACAAGTTTTTCATTCTCTATACAAAATCTAATTAAATTTGTTTTAAATGTTTTTTTTCTACATACTATACATGTGCGTTCCGGAATATGTCCTTTTTTAGGCACCTACTTCTGCTTTAGCTTTTTCTAATATTTTTCCAACTTCTTCTATATTTAATTTAGTTAACTCAGCAATCTTTTCTGGAGGTGTTTCTATGAGTGTTTTTAAATCTTTAATTTCAGCTTCATATAAATAACCTGCTATTTCATCTGATAAACCGGTTACTTTAAGCAATTTCAAAAATTCCGGTTCCTGTCTTCTTAAATACTGAGTTTCGCTTAAAATATCTATTCTCCAACCTACAAGTTTTGAAGCTAATTTTACATTTTCCCCCTTTCTTCCTATGGCTAAAGATAATTGATCATCTGGAACAATTACTTCCAAGGTTTTATTCTTTTCATCTATAATGACCTTACTACATTCCGCTGGTGCAAGAGCATTATAAACAAATTTAGCTGGATCTGGATCCCATGGAACTACGTCTATTTTTTCACCCTTTAATTCCTGCAAAATAACAATAATTCTTGATCCTCTTACTCCTACACAGGCTCCCACAGGGTCTATATTAGGATTGACAGAATGAACAGCAATTTTAGTTCTATATCCAGGTTCCCTTGCTATACTCATGATTTTAACTATCCCCTCTTGAATCTCTGGAACCTCTTTTTCAAAAAGTTTTTTGATAAATGCCGGATGAGAACGAGAAACTACGATCTGCGGTTCTTTTTGTCTATATACTTCAATAATTAAAGCTTTAAGTCTTTCTCCTCTATGATATTTTTCATTTGGAATTTGTTCTTCTTCTGGTAATAAAGCTTCAACCCTTCCTATGGATAAAATTACATCTTTTTTATTAAATCTATGAACATATCCACTTACTATTTCTCCCAATTTATGTTTATATTCTTCATAAATAAGCTGTTTCTCAGCTATCCTCAATTTTTGAGAAAATAACTGTTTTACTATCTGTGCAGCAATTCTTCCTAAGTCTTTGAGTTCTATTTTTTCACCTATCATATCGCCTATCTTTACATCCTTGCTCAATTTAAGTGCATCTTCTAAAGATATTTCTCTTTCAGGATTTTGAACTTCTTGAACCACTTCTTTCAATTTATAAACTTCCAGTTCTCCAGTATCTTCATTGTATTTCACTTCAATCCTTGCTTTTTCTCCAAATCTTTTCTTTGCAGCTGTTTTAATCCCCTCATTAAGTGCTTCTATTATTATTTCTTTGGAGAGATTTTTCTCTTTACTTAAGGCTTCTATAACTTTTTTAAGATTTTGTTGCATATATCACCCCTCAAAATCAAAATTTTATGTCAACCTGAAGTCTGGCTTTTTTTATTTCTTCAAAAGGAATTTCCCAAACTTGTCCTTCAACTTCTAATCTTACAATAGAATTATCTTTTAAGCCAAGTATTATTCCTTTAAAATTTCTTCTTCCAGAAATAGGATTTTTTAAAACAATTTTCGCTTTTTCACCTTTAAATCTTTCGTAATCTTCTTTTTTTACTAATGGTCTTTCTATTCCTGGTGAAGATACTTCTAAAATATATGAATGGTGAATGAAATCTTCTTCGTCTAAAATTTTCCCTATTAATCCACTAATTTTTGCACAATCTTCAACAGTAACTCCTCCTGGCTTATCAATAAAAACTCTTAATACCCAGCCAGGACGTTCTCTTCTCCATTCAAGATCTACTAATTCTATATTTTTTTTAAGTATAGGTAACTCTATCAAATTCTTAATTTTTTCTTTTATATCTTCTTCCATATCTTTTCAAAAATCAAAAAAATAAACAAGAGCGGGCAACGGGATTCGAACCCGCGACCCCCAGCTTGGGAAGCTGGTGCTCTACCCCTGAGCTATGCCCGCCCTTTATTCCAAAAAATAAATTATAATTTATTTTTAAAAAAATGACAAGCTAATAAAAATTTAGCAATTTTTAAATATCTTGCTATTCCTTTAAAGCCAGTTATAATCTTATTTAAAAATTTTTATAAATATGGAGGAAGAAAAATGAAAAAAATTAAAGTATTTTTGTGTATATCTTTCTTTTTAATTTCAATTTTTTCAATAAATCTAAATGCAAGAGCCACGTCTATTAATTTCAGTTTTTATACTTATAATGGAAAAAAATATCAACTTTCTGATTTTAAAAATAAATATATTCTTTTAAATCTATTTGTGAGTTATTGTCCTCCATGTATAGTGGAGCTGGGAATTTTAAATAAAGTTTACGAAAATTGTGATACTTCAAAGTTACAGATTATAGCTTTGATGATGGATAAAAGTGGAGAACCTTTACTTCCCAAAATAGTCTCAGATAGAAAAATAAAATATCTTGTAGGAATCGCACCAAAAGAAATTTTTAAACATTTCCCCGATTTTTCAATAACCCCTACTACTTATATACTTGATACTTCAGGAAAAAGAATTGAAAAAATAACAGGTTATATGAATTATAAACAATGGATAATTAAAATAAGCAAGTATGTAAAGTGTAATTAAAATTATTTTATGCATTCACTTTCATCTCCCTTAATTTTAGAAATTGCATGTTTTATAACAGGTATTAAATAAGGAAAAATTTCTTCTATTGCTTTTGGACTACCTGGAAGATTGATAATAAGTGTTTTATTTCTTATTCCTGCAACCCCTCTACTAAGAGCTGCCATAGGTGTTATTTTATAACTGATATATCGTATATACTCTGGAATGCCTGGTATTTCTTTTTCAATAACTTTTTTTGTAGCCTCAGGAGTTATATCTCTTGGGAATACACCTGTTCCACCTGTAGTAAGAATAAGATCTAATTTATCTATATCTGACCAAGATTTAAGAACTTTTACTATCTTTACTTCTTCATCCGGAAGAATTAGATAATTTTTAACTTCCCAACCTTCTTTTTCAACAAATTCCTTTAATTTTTGGCCTGATAGATCTTCTCTCTCTCCTTTACTTGCTTTATCACTTAAAGTAAGAATTCCTACATTTATCACTTTTCTTTTTCTGCCATTTCTGCTCGTCTTTCAGCTATTATTTTCTCAGCTATTGGTGGAGGTGCTTCTTCATAATGAGAAAATCTCGCTACAAAGCTCCCTCTTCCCCCTGTTATTCCCTGCAAAGATATTACATAATTTAACATCTCAGCCATAGGAGCAACTGCTTTTATTTTTGTATGTTTTTCTGTCTTTTCAATATTAAGCACCCTTCCTCTTCTTGCATTTAAATCTCCAACTACATCTCCCACATTTTCATCAGGAACTGTAATTTCTAATTCGAGATATGGTTCAAGAAGTACTGGATCTGCTTGTTCAATTCCTTTTTTAAAACAATGAAAAGCAGCAATTTTAAATGCAAGATCCGAAGAATCTACTTCGTGAGACTTTCCATCATAAAACTGAACTTTTACATCCACCACTGGATAGCCAGCTAAAGGCCCCTTTTCCATAGCTTCTCTTATACCTTTTTCTACCGCAGGTACATAATTTCTTGGAACATTCATACCTGTTAAAGTTTCAAGAAATTCAAATCCTTTTCCTCTTTCCAGAGGAAAGATATGAAAATGAACTTCAGCAAACTGCCCCCTTCCTCCTGTTTGTTTTTTGTGTCGATATATAACACTTTGAACGGATTTCCTGATAGTTTCTCTATAGGGAACTTTTGGAAGCGAAGTTCTTACTTTTACTCCGTATTTATTTTTTAATTTTTCTAAAGTTTTTTCAATATGAATAGGACCTACTCCTGAAATTAACAATTCTTTTGTTTCATCATCTCTTCTAAAAACTAAGGACGGATCTTCTTCCTTCAATTTAGCAATTGCACCGCTTATTTTATCTTCATCTGCCCGGGTTTCAGGATAAATAGCCAGGGTTAGCATAGGATAAGGCATTTCAGGCACAGAAAATGCAAAATTAATAGAAGAACTGCTAAAAGTTGAACCAGTTTTTAATATTTCAACCTTAGAGAAAACTATAATATTTCCTTTATTAATAGATTTTACCTGCTGTAAACTATCTCCCTTAGGAACAAAAATTTGAGTATATTTTTCTTCTTTTCCATCAGCAGTATAAATAACACTATCAGATTTAAATTCCCCTTCAAAAATTCTTCCATAAGAAAGTTTCCCAGCATAAGGATCTATATAGTTTTTAAATATAAATCCAATAGGAACTTTTTCATTAATCCCTTCTTTTTCAAGCTTTACTTTATAATCAGGAACAAAAAATATAAGTTTTTCTAAAAGAGAAATTAATCCTATTTTATTAAGAGCAGATCCCATTAAAATAGGAATTGCTTCACCTCTTAAAATAGTTGCTTTTAATCCTTCCAGAATTTCTTCTTTTTCCAGTTTTTCAGTTTCTATATATTTCTCAAGAAGTTCATCTGTTCCTTCTGCTGCTTTTTCAATTATAGCTTCTTTTAAACCAAGGACTTTATCTTTAAGTTCTTGTGGTATTTCTTCATATTTTATTTTTGATCCTTCTTCAATTACTGCCTTTTCTTCTATAAGATCCACAAGTACTGGTTTACTTCCATTTTTCCCAAATAAATAAACCAAAGGAATTCCTTTATTTTCAAGTAAATCCTTTAAATTTTCTATTGTTTCTTGAAGATTTGCTTTTTCATGGTCTAATTTGTTAATAAATACAAAAATAGGTACATCAGATTCCTTAGCTATTTCGTATGCTCTTACTGTTTGATATTTTATAGGTGAAGATGCATCTATCATCAAAATTACTGCATCTGCTACCTTAACCGCCCATTTAATTTCTCCTATAAAATTTTCATCTCCAGGAGTATTAATAAAATAAAAAGGAATATTTTTATAATTGAATCCATATACCTTTAATTGAGTAAGAGGTTCTTTTTGGGGATTTTTAATTTCTTCCCCGCATAAAGTACATAAAGTTTCTGTAAATGTATTTTTACCACTTTCTATTTGACCACAAATTGCAAGAACTTTTGCCATTATTGTTTCCCTCCTTCCTGTTGATTTAAAAAATTCATTTTATAAAATTAAAAAATTTTAAGCAATTGGTCAAGAGTAAATTTAAAATAGATACCAAAAGTCTAATTTTATGATATAATTTTTTTAAAAAACTATAAAAGGAGGATTTATTAGAATGTTTGCAAGGATAAATACTTCAAATTTAGAAAAACTTCTTCAAAAAATTGATAAAGTAGCTGATAAAAAGGCTTCTATGGCTGTTTTGTCAATGGCTTTGATTGAAAGTGACCCAGAAGAAAATATTTTTTATTTTACTGCTACAGATCTTGAGACAGGCTATAAAGGGAAAATACTGGCAGAAATTGAAGGCGAAAAAACATCTTTTTGTATACCTGCTCGTAAATTTTATGAAATTGTTAAAAATTTCCCAGAAAACGAAGTTATTCTTCAGAAAGATGAAAATAAACTTATAATAAGAGATGAAAATGAGAGAATAGCCTATGAACTTGCTATTACAGATAGTGAAGATTTTCCGAGTCTTCCTGATTTTGTAGAAGAGAATACAATTGAAATACCTGGTAAAGTACTGGAGGAACTTATTTCAAATACTATATTTTGTACCTCTAAGGAAGAAAGCAAATTTGTTCTTAATGGTATTTTTTTTGAACCTCTTAAAGATGAAGGAAAGTTAAGAGCAGTTGCATCTGATGGTCATAGACTGGTTAAACTCGATAGAGAAGTTCTTGGGATTGAAAATGTAAATTTTGATGAAGGATTTATTGTCGCAAGAAAAGCAGCTAAGCAAATTGAGGACATTGCCGGAGATGAATTGGTAGTTAAATTAGGATTTATTAATAATTATGTGGTCATATGGACATCTGATGCGATATTTTTTACAAGAACTCTTGAGGGGACATACCCAGATTATAGAAGTGTTATCCCTACATCTTATGAAAATGTACTTAAAGTTGACAGAAAACTTTTTATAAGTGCATTAAAAAGGGTCTCTTTAGTAATTACAGAGAAATTTAAACCCATTACTCTTGAGCTTAATTCAGATGAGATAATTTTAAGTTCTCAAGAAACTGAGATGGGTAAGGCTCGAATTAAACTGGAAGCTTCTTATGAGGGGAAACCTCTTGCAGTAAATTATAATGCTCAATATCTTTTGGATGCTTTAGAAACAATGAAATCAGAAGAAATAGAAATGAAAATCGGTGAAGAAAGAACCCCTGCATTAATAACAGGATATAGAGATGAAGGATTTCTTTATCTATTAATGCCGATGGTTTTATAGTGTAGAGGATATATCGGAATGGAAAAGTACCAAGCTCGGAATATTAAAGTTCTTTCTGGTTTAGAGGGAGTACGAGCTCGCCCTGCTATGTATATAGGTTCTACAGATATTAGTGGGTTTCATCATCTTCTCTGGGAAGTTCTGGATAATTCTGTAGATGAGGCATTAGCAGGATACGCAAATGAAATAAAAATCGTTCTTTATAAAGATGGATCTGCAAGTTGTGAAGACAATGGCAGAGGTATTCCAATAGATATTCATCCTGAGGAAAAAGTATCTGCTTTAGAATTGGTGATGACTAAATTACATGCAGGAGCAAAGTTTGATCATGGGGTTTATAAAGTTTCTGGAGGACTTCACGGGGTCGGGGTTTCTGTAGTAAATGCGCTTTCAGAATGGTTGATCGCTGAAGTATATAGAAATGGAAAGATCTATAGACAAACTTATAAAAGAGGAATCCCTGATGGACCGGTTAAGATTGTAGGAAACACTCAAAAAAGAGGGACTTTTGTAAGGTTTAAACCTGATCCAGAGATATTTGGAAACATTGAATTTGATCTTGATATAGTTCAGAAAAGATTAAAAGAACTCGCTTATTTAAATCCTGATATTAAATTTTATCTCATTGATGAAAGAATAGGTTTTTCAGAAAAATATCATTACAAAGGTGGTATCGTTGAACTGGTAAAAAATCTTAACATGAAAAGAGGGCCGATACACTCAAAAGTTATTTACATTAATGGAGAAAAAGATAATGTACAAGTAGAAATAGCTTTACAATATAATTCAAGTTATACAGAAACTATCTATGGATATGTGAATAATATACATACAAAAGAGGGAGGGACTCATATAATTGGATTTAGATCTGCTTTAACAAAAGCTATTAATAGATATATATCTGAGGAAAATAAACTTCCAAAACAATTAAAAATAAAAGTTGAAGGTGAAGATGTAAGAGAAGGTTTGTGTGCTGTTATATCTCTTAGAATCCCTGATCCTCAGTTTGAAGGTCAAACAAAAATGAAGCTTGGTAACAGTGAAATAAAACCGCTTGTAGAATCTATTGTTTATGAAGGAATAATGAAATTTTTAGAGGAAAATCCTTCTGAAGCAAAAAAAATACTTCAAAAAATTGTTATTTCTGCAAAAGCTCGTGAAGCTTCAAAAAAAGCAAGAGAGCTTATTCGAAAAAAAAATCAGATAGAAGATTTTGTAGTAGCTGGTAAATTAGCGGATTGTTCAGAAAAAGATCCGGAAAAAAGAGAATTATTTATTGTAGAGGGAGATTCTGCAGGGGGTTCAGCAAAACAAGCACGAGATAGAAGGTATCAAGCAATTTTACCTTTAAGAGGAAAGATTCTTAATGTAGAAAAAGCAAGTGTAGAAAAAATGCTTTCCTCAGATGAGATAAAAAGTATTATTGCTGCTCTTGGAGCAGGAATCGGTCCCGAGGGCTTTAATGCAGATAAATGTAAATATCACAAAATTATCATTATGACAGATGCTGATATTGATGGAGCTCATATAAGAACTCTTTTGCTTACTTTTTTTTACAGACAAATGCCGGAATTAATGGAAAGAGGATGGCTTTTTATTGCTCAACCACCTCTTTATAGAGTAGTAGAAGGTAAAAAAGAAACATACCTCAAAGACGATGAAGAACTTGACAAATATATTCTTAAAAGACTTTTAACCCATATTCAGGTAAATTTTCTTGATAAAAATAAATCTTCAAAAAAAATAAAATGTAAAAATTTTAAAGAATTTTTTCTAAATTGTGCACATCTTGAAAGATTGTTACTTAATCTATATAAAAAGAATTATCCTTCTCAAATTATTTTACTTTTGCTTTTACATAAATTTACTAATTTAGCCATGTTTGAAGATATTAAAAAATTGGAAAAACTTTCCAAGGCATGTCAGGAAAAAGGGTTTAAAACATCAAAAATTAAACCAAGTAGCTATAATCCTAAATATTATGAATTTAGTATCTTTTCAGAAGAAGGTTTTTCTTTTTCAAAGATAGGACCTGAAATTATTTTGGAAAGAAGTTTTAGAGAAACTTTCAGACCTTTTAATAATATTAAGCCCTATATAAATTATGTTTTACAAATAATATATAAAGATGTAAAAAATGAATGGGAAGATTGGATTTTCCATTTAAGTGATATTTTAACATGGTTAAGAGACGAAGGAAGAAAAGGACTTTTTATTCAGAGGTATAAAGGATTAGGAGAAATGAATTTTTCTCAGCTCTGGGAAACTACTATGGATCCAAAAAGGAGAGTTCTTAAAAAAGTAGATATAAAAGATGCTGAAAAAGCAGATGAACTTTTTTCGATTTTAATGGGGGAAAATGTAGAACCACGAAGAGAATTTATTTATACTCATGCATTAGAATATAGAGAACTTGATATCTAAGGAGTATTAAATGGAAAAATTAAAGTTAATTTTAAATTATGAACAAATTCAACAAAAAATTAAAGAGTTAGCAGAAAAAATTGAGAAAGATTTTAAGGATGAATCTATAGTATTTATTGGAATATTAAAAGGGGCTTTTGTATTCTTAGCAGATCTTGTTAAAAATATTAAAAATCCTAATATTGAAATAGATTTTGTAAGATTAAGAAGTTATGGTATGTCAGATACATCTTCAGGTAAAGTGGAAATTATTAAAGATGTTGAATTACCCTTAAAAGATAAAAATGTAATTATAGTGGAAGATATTGTGGATACAGGAATAACTTTAAATTTTTTACTTAATCATTTAAAAAAATTTTCTCCAAAAATTATCAAAATCTGTACTTTAATAGATAAAAAAGAAAGAAGAGAAAAAAAAGTTCCTATTGATTATATAGGTTTTGAAGTTGAAAAAGGTTTTCTTGTTGGTTACGGGCTTGATTATGCTGAAAGGTATAGACATTTACCTGGAATTTATGAGGTAATAAAAGATGAATAAAAAACAATTTTTAATTAATTATTTAAAAAATAGCCCATGGTATGTATGGGTAATTAGAATTTCTGCAGCTGTTTTAATAGCTTATATTTTCATAAATAATCTGGGTATTGGAAAGTAAATTACCAGAATGAAATTACTCTGTCTGACTTAAAAATTAAGTCTATTAGAATCTCATATTCTTCTTCTTTGGTTTTCCAGAGAAAAAATTCTATTATTTTATGTCTTTTTTTTAATTCCTCTACAATCTTTTTAACATCTTCAGAAGGCTCAGTTTTATAAATAATTAAAATTTTCATTTTAAATTAAATTAAAAGAAAAAAAGAGATTTTTGATGAGGCAATCCATAAGGTAAAACTATATTATATTCTCCTATTCTTTTACTTAATTCTTTTAGAGATATTTTATTAAACTTAGAGAAATCTGTTAATTCTTCTAAAGTTTCGGAAATAATCCATATTTTTCCACCTAAATCCAGAAACCAGTTAACTTTTTCTTTTAAATCAGGTTTCCCTAAATCAGGAAGAAAATTTAAAATATAAAAATCAACTTCTAAATTCTTTGCAATCATATCTACTCCAGCTCTTATAGCATCGAGAATAAAAGCTTTATTTTTGATTAAAATTGCTATTTTCATAATATCAAAACTTTCTCACATTCTTTAAAAAATTTCTCATAAAATAAAGGAGCTTTTAATTGCTGAAAAGGGATTTTATTTTCTATATAATTTAAATTATACCCTTCTGAAAGAAGAGAATTTATAGAAAGATATAAGTTTTCTTGAGAAATTAACTTTTTTAATTCATTAAATTCTTTAAAATTAATTATATGAACACCTTTAGAATCTATAAAAACTTTTATTTCTTTATTTTTTTTCTTGCATGCTTTTATTATTTTAAAAAGATAATTTATATATACTGGTGTAGTAACAACTATGCCCAAGACATTCTTCATTATTTTTTAAAAATATCTTTTTACTAATTTTTTAGTTTTTGAATTCCAGAATACTATACCATACCAAATTGCACAAATCCCTAAAATTAAACCAAGACCACCTGAATAAGTAAGATATTGAGGAAGAAAAAGCTTTTTTCCTATGAGAATTTCAGTTTTTATTTTACAGATTTTATAAAACAAAAAATCCCAAAATCCGTAGCTTATAATGAAAAACAAAAATACTACAAATGTTTTGATATATCCTTCTCCTATTTTCCATAGAAGACTTGCACTACAGCAACCTGATAATATCATTCCTATACCAAAAATTAATCCTCCTGCAAAAGCCATCCATCCAAATACAGGAAATACATAAATTGTCGGATTTATTAATCCTTTCATTTTTAAAAATGCTATTCCAAGGGTATATAATGCTAAGCTAAGTATAAGAGCTTGGGACATTATGGATTCTCCTGAAAAGAAAAGTTCTCTGAATGCATTAAGCATACAGAATCTACTTCTTTCTAAGATAATCCCGATTCCAACTAATATAAGTAAAATTGGATTGTTTTTTATTATAAAAATTAATCCAATTATTCCTAAAATAGCCAAAACTAAATTAAACCAAAATTTTTTAAACCTTGCCTCTTTTTCATTTAATACAGGGTATTTTTCCAGTTCCCTTACTTGATAAATCACACCTAAATAAATACCAATAAAAAGTCCTAATCCTATTAAAATCGCACTTCCTGACAAATTTGCTATACCTGAGTAAAAACCAGTAATATTACCCCCCTGAGCCAAAAATGCCCCGAGTCCCATTAAAATTCCACCTAATATGCCTTTTATAAACTCTCTTTGTGAAGGAATTCTTATGGCAAAATCGTTAAACAAATTTGCTGAAACAAAGGCACTTAATATTATAATCCAATTAAAAACCCAATAGATACTATATTTTGGTTTTTCAATAATATCTGTAAAGGACCAAAATAAATCCCCTAAATATTTTATTCCCTGAGAAACTCCCCAGGGAGAATAAAAATATTCCAGAAGTATAGCCAGTATCCCAATAATTAGTCCTCCTATTCTTGGATCTAAAGATTTTCGCCATGGATTACCCATCTAAACCTCCTTCAAATCAAAAAATTTTTTATAGTATTCTATTTTTTGGTAAAGTTTTTTTTCTCTTCTCTTTAACTCTTTTAACCAGTCTTTAATAAATCCTTGAAACAAAGGTTTCCCTTGAGAAATCTCTATCACAAAATTTGCTAAAAATATAGCAAAAGGATTGGTTTCTAAAATAATAAAAGTTACTTGTTTTTCAAGCAAAATTTTTAACCATTTTATAAAATTTTCTATATCTTTAAAATGAAAACCTTGTAATGGATATTCAAGAAAAATAAATTTATAATTTCCTTTACTTAATAGTTTTTTAGCAAGATTAATTCTTATCTTCTCACCACCAGAAAGGTGTCTGATTTCTTGAGATAACTTAAGATATCCTAATCCTAATTCCTTTAAAAATAAAAGCTTCTTTTTTATAGAAAATATATTTTCGAAAATCCTCAGTGCTTCTTCTACAGTAAAATCTAAAATTTCAAATATTTTAAATCCTTTAAAACTTAAATTTAAAACCTCTCTATTAAGCCTTTTCCCGAGGCAATCCTCACATATAACTTCCACATTAAATTTATTCCCCTCTAAAATTTTGTATCCCCTACCTTTACAGGTATTGCAGACCCCTTCTTTTGTAGAGAAACTGAAATATCTTTTATTCAGTCCTTTTATTTTGGCTTCTGGAAGATTAATTAAAATTTCTCTTAAATCTTTCCAAATCCCTGTGTAATTGATTATAAAATCTGAAGAATTTTTATAAGGAAGTTCTGCCTCTAAAATAGATTCACCACTTGTTTTTAAATGCTTTTTTATTTCTTCAAAAATTTCATTTTTTTTACTTCCAACTTTTCCAAAAATTAAATTTATTCCTTTTTCATATATTGAAATTTCATGCTCTCGAATCTTCAAATTAAGAATATTTCCTTTGTATAGTAAATTTATAGATTTTATCTTCTTTTTACCTTTTAAATATTCTAAAGTTATTGTATGAGAATTTTTAAAATAATTTTTAGAATTCTCAGCTTTTATTAAATATCCTCCTTTTTCTCCACCTTCTGGTCCGAGCTCTATAATAAAATCTGCCTTAGAAAGTATATAAGGGTCATGTTCCACAACAATAACTGAATTTCCATTTTTAATAAGTCTGGATATAAGTTTGAGAAGTTTTTCTTTTGTTTCTAAATCAAGTCCTAAAGAGGGTTCATCTAATACATAAAGACATTGAGTGAAATTTATTCCAAATATAAGAAGAATTTCCAGTAATTTCCTTTGTCCAAGAGATAATTTAAAAACTGGAGTAGAAAGAGGAATATCAGACAATCCTAAAAAATCTGCCAGTTCAAGTTTATAAAATATATTATTTAGCCAGTCTTCGGGTATTGAATATTTTTTTTTATTTTCTTTGAGAAAACTTTTAAATTCTTTTAAATCGAACTTTAAGATTTCTCTAATTTCCTTCCCAAAAAGTTTACTTGCTAAAACTATATTATCAAATTTCAACCCTTTACATGCTTTACAAGGAATCCTTTCTTTATAACCAAGTCCATTACATTGTTTACATTTATACCACTTCGTAAATAAATAATTTCCGCATTTAAGACATACTGTTTTTAAATTAAAGAACTTACTTTCTCCATCAAGAAGTTTTAAAACTATTCTCCCTTGGTTAAGACTTAGACTAAGTCTTAAATTTTCTACAAATCTTTCTATACTTTTCTCATCTTTTATCATTCTATCAAGGATTAGGTAAATTTCTTTGAATTTTGATGGAATTTCTTCTTCTGAAAGATCTATCTCTTTTCCATCTATAAAAAATTTGGTATATCCTTGGGAAACAAAATATTCTAATGCCTTGGGAGAATATTCAAAAACTGGTAATAAAAAATAAAATCTGGTTCCATTTTTTAGAGTTTTATAATAAGAAATAGTATCCTCAAAAGAAGAAATCTTATTTAAATATCCACAACCAAAACATTTGTATTCTCCCCATTTAATAAATAAAGTCTCTAAAAATTGCACAATAAATAAAAATTCTCCAAATGTTTTATATGGATACCATTCTTTTATTCCTTGAGACAATCCTATTACAGGTGGTAAAGAAGAGATAAGTTTAGCTTTTATAGAAGAAAGGGGAAAAAATTCTTTATCATAATTTAAAATTTGTAATAATTTTTCTTTTCCTAATTGAGCAATTGTATCAAATGCTAAGGAACTCTTTCCAGATCCCGAAGGTCCTGTAATAACAACAAAAGTATTTAAAGGAATATCTAAATTAAAACCTTTGAGATTATGTGTAGAAACTTCTTGAAGTTTTAAATAATTCAAAGTTATACAGCTACTATAAAGTCTTTTCCTAAGGTTTTAGCTTTATATAATCTTTTATCTGCTATATTTAATAAACCGTTTAAAGTAATTGCATCTTTAGGACATCCTGCTATGCCAAAACTTGCAGTTATACTGATTTTCTTTCCATGTTCTAAATATATTAAATGCTCAGAAACATTTCTTTTTATTCTTTTAGCAATTAAAAATGCCTGTTTTTTAGAAGTTTCTGGTAATATAATAATAAATTCTTCACCACCAAACCTTCCAACTATATCTGTCCCTCGCACTTTTGTTTTTAAAAGTAAACTAATTTCTCTTAATACTTTATCTCCTACTAAATGACCATAATTATCATTAATTTTTTTAAAATCATCTAAATCTATTAAAACTATAGAAAAAGGAGTATTTGATCTTCTATTTTTTGCTATCTCTTTTTCCAAATATTCATAAATTATCCTACGATTATAAAGCCCGGTTAAACTGTCTTTAATTGATAATTCTTTAGTGATATTGTAAAGTCTTATGTTATTTAAAAATACATTAAAAAGATTTACCATTTTTATGAGAGATTCTTTTTTTAAAGCATCGCATGGTTTTATAGAAATCAATGAAATTATACCTATAATTTTACCTTCTGTAAAAATAGGTATACACATATGATAAACATTTTCAGGAACTTTACTTTTAATACAAATAGAATCGTGTTTTTTCTCAAATATATTTCCGGTTCTGAATACTTTACATTCTCGTGGATCGTCCTCCAAACAATCTTCCCAAAGATCTTTTTTTCCTCCTTTATAAGAACTTTTTATTTTATTTGTTTCTTTATCTATTTCAAAATAATGAAAACCTTCTATTAAATTCAATAAATATTTTTCAAAAACTTTAAAAATTTCCTCTTCATTTTGAGCAAGAAGTAAATAATGAATATATTCAAATAATGACTTATAAGCTCTTGCTTCTTCAAATACTTTGACATACTTTTCGATTCTTCTTGAATTTACAAGAATATATGTCTTATTATTAATTGAAATTGTTCTTGCTTTAATTTCTACTGGTATAAGATTTCCCCATCTATCTTTATAATATCTTTCACCTTCTAATGGTTCCTCTTTTCTTATTAAAACTTCTATATTATGTTTTAATTTCTCTCGTGGTAAGTTAACAATATCAAAGATAGTTTTTTTCCTTATTTCTTCCTCAGAATATCCCAGTGTTTTTAAAAAAGTTGAATTTGCAAATATAATCTTCCCTTCTCCAGGTTCTATTACAAAAATTAAATCCAAAGAGTTATTAAGAATCTGTTTTTTAAATTTTAATTCATTAATAATCTTTTGCCTTTCCTCATATTCTTCAGTAATATCTCTTAGAAATAAAGCAATCTTTGCTTCTTTTTCAGAAAAAACATCCAAATAATACCCAGTAACTTCATAAAAATTGCCTTTTTGACTTTTAATTTCTTCTTTATATACAGATTGATGGCGTTTTAATTTAATAAAAAGTTTATTCCATTCTTCTAAAGGAATAAAAGTTGTAATTTCTTTTTTAAGAATTTCTTTTCCAAGAATTTCTAATGCCTTTTTATTTAACCAAGAGATTATATATTTTCCTTCTTGTTCAGTAATTTCTAAAACAATTTCTGGTAAAGATCCAAGAAATTCTTTTAAATACCTTAATTTAATTTTTAAAACTTCAAAATAACCTTTTAATGAAGTATAAAAAAAATCTCTCTGGGAGAGTATATTCAATGCTCTATTTTCTTTATCTACCACTACTAAATGTTTGATATTATAAATTTTAAAAAGCTTTATAGCAGTACTGACAAAATCTGTATCTTTTACAGTAATAACAGGCTTACTTGCGAAGAAAAGAACAGATTTTTTGAGATTTTCTAAGGATGGGGAAATTTCAAGAATATCTCTTTCAGAGATAATACCTACTGGTTTTTTTTCTTTATCTAAAATTGGTAAAGCACCTATATTTTTTTCTGCCATTAATTTTATTGCGTCTTCTAAAATTGCATTTTCTTCCAGAAAATAAAAATATGTTTTTCCATTCAAAAAATTTTTTATTGTTGCTTCAACTTTAAAAATATCTTCCTCAAGAAACTTAAACAGATCATCTTGAGTCACAACTCCTAAAAGTTTTCCTTCTTCATCAACCACCACAATTCTTCTTATAAAATTTTCTATCATTAAATTAAATGTATAAATAAGGGGGGTATCATATTTAATTTTGATTATTTCTTTTTTGACAAACTCATATACTTTTTTATCAAGCGGAATATTTTTTGATAAAATTTTTATTACATCTCTTTCTGTAAGTATTCCTACAGGTTTTTTTTCTTCATTTATAAAGATTACAAAATTATTTTTAAATTTTTTCATTAAATTTAATACTTCAGAAAGTGTGGTATCAACAGATAATAATGGGAAATTTTTTTCAATTTTGTCTAAAAAATGATTTAAATTCAAATTTAAAACATCCACATTTCTCAACCACCTTTCGTTATAAATTTCTTACTCTCCTTAACCATTCTTTGAATTCTTCATAACTTAAAGTATTTAAAATATCTTTTTTCTCACACCAAGCTCTTCTTGCTACTGCTGTACCAAAATGAATATATTCCAATTGATCAATAAAATGAGTATCTGTTCCAATAATTAAAGGTATTCCTCTTTCTTTTGCAGCTCTTGCATTAATATCATTTAAGTCAAGTCTTTTATAATAAGCATTTATTTCAAGAGCTTTTCCATATCGAGAAGCTACTTCTAAAACCTCCGAAAGATTTAAAGCATATGGTGGTCTTTCACCCAGTACCCTACCTGTAGGATGAGCTATAGCATGAACCAAAGGATGTTTTAAGGCAGAAACAATACGATGAGTAAGTTGTTTTTCATCTTGTTGAAATCCTGTATGAATTGCAGCAATTACAAATTCTATTTCTTTTAAAACCTCATCTGGATAGTCTAAACTCCCATCAGAAAGAATATCTACTTCGGATCCAAAAATTAATTTCACCTTATGAGATCTTTTATTTATTTCTTCTATATGTCTTTTCTTTTTAAAAAGGTCTTCTATAGAAAGACCTCCTGCTACTTTAAGACTTTGTGAATGATCACAAACCGCAATCCAGGAAAGACCTAATGCTTCAGCTTTAGCCACAATTTCTTCAAGACTTGCACTTCCATCGCTATATTTTGAATGAAGATGCCCATCTCCTTTGATTTCGTCATATTCTACTAATTTAGGCAGTTTCCCTTGTAAAGCAGCTTCTATCTCTCCTCTATCTTCCCTTAGCTCAGGAGGAATAAATGGTAACCCGATACATTCATATATTTCTTCTTCTGTTCTTCCTGCTATTCTTTTTTCTCCTTTAAAAACTCCATATTCATTTATTTTTAATCCTTTTTCCAGAGCAAGTTCTCTTACTCTTATATTATGAGCTTTAGAACCTGTAAAATAAGCTAAAGCTGCACCCCAAGATTCTGGTTCTACCACTCTTATATCCATTTGAATTCCTGTTTTAAGTCTTACACTTGTTTTTGTCTCTCCAAATACTATTACTTCATCTACTAAATATATTTCGGTTACTTTTTTCATTACTTCAATTGGTTTTTTAGAAGTAATAAGAATATCTATATCTTTTACCGTTTCTTTTCTTCTTCTTATACTTCCTGCTACAGAAATCTGTTCTACAGGACTTTCCTTTTTTAAGATTTCTATAATTTCCTCTGCTATTGGAAGAACCTCTCCTAAGGGTCTTCTTCCTCTTTTTTCTTTAAAAAGTTTTATACCTTTTATAATATTTTCTTCTGTCTTCCATCCAAAACCTGGTAATTTAGCTATTTTATGGGTCTTGCAAGCCTTTTCAAGTTCTTCTATAGAAGTTATTCCAAGTTTTTCATAAAGAACCTTAACTTTTTTAGGACCGAGACCAGGAATCTCAAGAAAAGTAAGTAAAACAGGGGGTATCTCTCTTTTTAATTCTTCATAAAGGGGCAAAGTTCCAGTATTTAAAACTTCTTTAATTTTTTGAGCAAGATCTTTTCCTATACCAGGCAATCTTTCCAATCTATCTTGCTTGGCAAGTTCTTCTATATCCTTAGTAAGAGATTCTATAGTTTGAGCCGCTTTTTGATAAGCTCTTACTCTATATGGATTTTCTCCTTTGATTTCTAAAAGCGCTGCGACTTTTTGAAAAATTTCAGCTATTTCTTTATTTTTCATTTCGATTCATTTATTTTCATTTTTAAAAAATTACTTTTATTTTATTAAAAATATACCACACACCTCCATTTTACCAATATCCAATTATTTAAATTAAAGCAAATTTTTTGATAATTTTTCTAAAATTTAATCTAAAAATTTTCATTTTTCATTATTTTTTATTGCATTTTTATTTGACTTTTAAAAATTTTTTGGTATTTTTCGGTTAAATACCAAATTTTTAAAATTTTTAAGGAGAAAAGATAATGAAAAAATTAAATATATTTATATGTTTTTTATTTTTTATTCTTTTTATTTTTTTCATCTCTATACAAACTAAAGCTCTGAACTATTGGGAATTGGAAAATATTCAAGCAATTTCTGCAGTTGTGCTTGATGGAAAAAGTGGAAAACTTCTTTTTGCTAAAAATCCGCATTTAAAAATTCCACCTGCAAGTACAACAAAATTGGTTACAGCAATGGTAGTACTGGATAAAATTTCTTTAAACAAAAAAGTAAAAATTTCAAAAAATGTTGAACATATTTCAAGTGTAACTCCTTATTTATATGCAGGTGAAATTTATACTGTAAAAGATCTTTTATATTTAGCTTTATTAAATTCTTCAAATCAAGCAGCTGTTGCTTTGGCTGAAGCTGTAGCAGGATCTGAAAAAGCTTTTGTAAAACTTATGAATGAAAAAGTTAAAAGTTTAGGATTAAAAGAAACCCATTTTTCTACAGCCTCGGGACTCCCTGCACCTTATCAATATACTACTGCTTACGATCTTGCTATCATTTTGTATGAAGCTTTAAAATATCCTCTTATAAAAAAAATAATCCGTACTCCCAAAAAAATTATAACTTCTTCAAAAGGTAGGGTTTTAATTTTAAAAAACACCAATCATCTTTTAAAAGACCCAGAAATAAAAAAAGAAATAATTGGTGGGAAAACAGGATATACCCGAATGTCAAGGCATTGTTTAGTTAATGCAGTAAGTTATAATAATCGTTTAATAATAACTTCTATTTTAGGTGATCCTGAAAGAGATTATTTATGGGAGGATACTAAAAAATTGGTTAAGTTTTCTAAACTTGTGCTTTCCAATAAATTATCTCCTGTATTAATTAAAACTTCTGTAAATACAGCTATTTTGGCAAGTAAAAAATTTAAGTATTATGTAAACGGAAAGAAATACTTTAAAAAATATAAAAATAAACATTATAAATTAGTAAAAGAATAAAAAAAGAATAAAAAATGCATATTGCAGTAATTGGAACTGGTTATGTAGGTCTTGTCTGTGGAGCAGGTTTAGCTGATTTTGGAATGAAGGTTACTTGTGTAGATAAAGACGAAGAAAAAATTAAACTATTAAATCAAGGAAAAATTCCTATATACGAACCAGGACTCGAAGCTCTTGTTAAGAAAAATCAAAAAGCAAATAGATTATTTTTTACTTCTAATCTTGAAGAAGCAGTCAAAAATTCTTTAGTAATTTTTATCTGCGTAGGTACACCACCTAATTCTGATGGTTCCGCAGATTTATCTCAGATTAAAGAAGTGGCTTTAGCTCTTGCAGAGGTTATTGATGATTATAAAGTAATTGTAACTAAAAGTACTGTACCAGTAGGAACTAATAGATGGATTAAATCTTTAATTGATGAGCATAAAAAAAACGATGTAACAGTAGATATTATTTCAAATCCTGAATTTTTAAGAGAAGGGCGAGCAGTAGAAGATTTTATGCATCCTGATCGTGTAATTATAGGAGGTGAAAGTGCTTATGCTATAGCTATTATAAAAGATATTTATCGTCCTCTTTATTTAGCTGAAACTCCTTTTATTATTACCAATTTGGAAACAGCGGAATTGATAAAATATGCCTCTAATGCTTTTTTAGCCACAAAAATAACTTTTATTAATGAAATAGCTAATTTTTGCGAAAAAATAGGAGCTGATATAACGGTAGTTGCTAAAGGTATGGGACTTGATCCCAGAATTGGAAGTAAATTTTTAAATCCTGGACCTGGTTTTGGAGGTTCTTGTTTTCCTAAGGATGTAAAAGCATTAATTCACCAAGGTAGACTTTATAATTCACCTTTTAAAATTTTAGAAGCTGTAATTGAAGTAAATGAAAAACAAAAATTAAGAGCTATTGAAAAACTTGAACAGCTTATAGGAGATTTAAAAGATAAAACCATTGGGGTACTCGGACTTTCTTTTAAACCAGATACTAATGATGTAAGAGAAAGTCCTGCTTTAAGTATCGTTCCAAAATTAATTAAACTCGGAGCAAAAGTAAAAGTCTTTGATCCAGTTGCTATAGAGGAATTTAAAAAGGCTATAAAACATTTAAACTTACCTATTGAATACAGTACTACTGCCTATGAATGTGCTGAGAATGCTGATGCATTAGTTATTCTTACAGAATGGAATGAATTCCGTTTTCTTGATTTACAACAAATTAAAAAACTTATGAAAACCCCAGCATTAGTAGATATGAGAAATATTTATGAACCTTCTATATTAAAAAAGCTTGGATTTAAATATACCGGGATAGGAAGAAATTAAATTTCTTGCAAAAAAGGATTATTAACTTTTTCTTCTCCGATAGTGGAAACAGGTTTTGGACCATAATCATGTCCTGGATAAATTAAAGTATCTTCTGGAAGGGTCAAAAGTTTATTTTTGATACTTTCCATCATTTGAAAAAAATTTCCACCTGGTAAATCTGCTCTTCCTACAGCTTCAACAAAGAGTGTATCACCTGTAAAAATAATTTTATTTTTTGGACTATAAAAACAGGAAGAACCCGGTGAATGCCCTGGAGTATGAATTATTTGCAATTCTTCTTTTCCAAAAATAATTTTATCTCCTTCCTCAAATACTTTATCAGCTTTTGGATTTTCAGAAAACCCCATCATTCTAAATTCAATAAGATTTGATGGATCACTAAAAAATTCTTCATCCAGTTTATGAATAAGATAAATAGCATTTAGTTTTTTTCTTAATTCATCTACTCCTGCTATATGATCAGGATGAGCATGCGTACCTAAAATATATTTTATATTAAGCCCTAATTCTTTTATTTTTGATAAAATTCGAGGATCAGAAGCTCCTGGATCAATTATTATTCCTTCTTTTGTATCTTCACAATAAACTATATAACAACATACTTCTAAAGGCCCTACAATTAATCTTTCTATTTTCATCTTAATTCCCCTAAATAAAATTAATTTTTATCCCCTTGCTTTTATTATAAGCTCTTTCATTTCTCTCACTGCTTCTTTTATTCCAACATAAATAGCTCTTGAGATTATACTATGCCCGATACTGAATTCTTCTATCTCCGGTATAGCTGCTATTGGTCCTATATTTTCATAATTTAACCCATGTCCTGCATGAACTATAAGCCCCAGATCCTTTGCTATTCTTGCAGCATTTTCAATTTTTTCAAATTCCTTTTCTTTTATTTCTTCTATCTCTGCATCAGCATAAATGCCAGTATGAATTTCTACTATTTGAGCCCCTGTTTTTTTGGCTAATTCCATAGCTTTTTCATCAGGATTTAAAAATAAACTTACTTTTATACCTGCTTTATTTAATTCTTCTACTGCCTTTTTAACTTCATCTACCCTACCCTCAAGCTCCATACCTCCTTCTGTAGTTATTTCGTCTGGTCTTTCAGGTACGAGAGTTACTTGATAAGGCTTTATCTCTTTTGCAAAATTAATTAAATCTTTATCTATAGCCATTTCTAAAATCAATTTAGTCTTGATTATTTCCCGAATAATTTTTACATCTCTCTCTTTTATATGTCTTCTATCAAGGCGCAAATGAACCACTATTCCATCAGCACCTCCTAATTCAGCAAGAACTGCTGCATGAACAGGATCCGGATAATTTGCCTTTCTTGCCTCTCTTACTGTAGCTACATGATCTACATTAACTGCTAATTTAGCAGGCATATATTCCCTCCTTTTAATAAAATTTAAAAGTTCTTTTTTTCCCTTTTTAAATGCAAGTTTTTCAAGTAATTTTACTTCTTGTCTTACCATTAGCCAAGGGGAATAAATACCTTTTTCATGGTCATAATTCAATAGATGAACCAATCCATGGATAACTAAAGATAAAAGATAATTTGAAAACTCTAAATTATATGATTCAGCTTCTTCTTTTGCTTTTTCTACAGAAATAATTATATCTCCTAAAAGGGAAGAAAAAGTCCGTTTTTCAATATACGAAAAAGAAAGAACATTGGTAGGGTAAGGTCTTTTTAGATACTGAAAATTTAAATTTTTTATATATTCATTATCAACAAAGGCTATAGAAACTTTTTTTTCAGGAAGTTTAAGAATTTTTAAAGCTTCTTGGATTCTTTTTTTTATTTCTTGAATTATTTCCTTAGGAAGAAGCCATTCTTTTGAAAGATAAAATTCAACTTTAGCCATTTTTACTTAGAACTTTGCGAGCAAAGATTAGATAACCTGTATGTGCAACCATTCTATCCTCGGGTCTTATTCTTTCAGGATTGATTTTGTATTTTCTTAAAAGAATTTCTATCACTTCAATATCCACAAAAGGATGTTTTTCAATTTCTCTTAAACATTCAGAAACTTGATTTGTTGTTGGCACCAGTATTCCCAAAGGACATCCTTGTTTTAATGCCTCCCAAGCTGCTTTTATTAGTTCCCAAGGGTATTTCAAATCTAAAAACACTGCATCCGCATTTTTTTCTTCAAATGCATCTTTAACTTCTTTTAATTTAAATATTACTCTATCAATAAGTTTGAATTTTTCTAAATTTTTTTTTGCAAGTTCTTGAAATTTTGTTTCTTTTTCATAAGAAATAACTTTCCCATTTGGACCTACCATATAAGCTAAAGCTGTAGTTAAGGCACCTGAACCTCCGCCACATTCAATAACTACTTTATTAGGTCCTATATCCAGTTTAAGAAGAATATATCCTATATCTTTTGGATAAACAATTTGAGTAGCTCTCTCAATTTTCATTATAAAGTCATAAATAGTAGGTTTTAAAATATAAAATTTTTCTCCATTTTTCCCATACACAAGTTCGCCATATTCTTTACCTATAAGATCTTTTAAATTAAGATAATCTTTATGAGTATGAAAATATGAGTCTCTAATTTTAACTAAATAAGATTTTCTATCAGGTGTCCAGAGAAGTATATAATCTCCTTCTTTAAGTGGCATTGAGTTAGATTTCTAAAAAGACCTTAAAACCTTTATAAGTCATATACAAATCTGCTTTATGAACTATTTCAAAAGGAGAATGCATTGAGAGTAAAGGTGGACCTACATCTACAATATCCATTCCATAGGATGCAAAATATTTTGCTACTGTTCCTCCACCTCCTTCATCAACTTTCCCCATCGAAGCTACTTGGTAAACCACTCCTTTTTTCTCCCAGTTATTTATAAGCCAAGCCACAAATTCTGCATGTGCCTCATTAGCCATATATTTTCCACCATGTCCAGTATATTTTGTAATCACTACCCCGTATCCCATTTTTGCATCATTAAGTTTATCATGGACTTCTATATAATTAGGATCTATACCTGCTGTAACATCTGCTGAAAGAGCTTTAGTATTTACCATTATCTCAAAAAAAGTATCAGGATTTATAGGAAGTTTCTCGTTTTTAATTAATTGGTAAATTATTTTTTCAAATATTCTACTTTTTGCTGATGCATTTCCTTCAGACCCAATCTCTTCTTTATCTATAAAAAGAATTAAATTTGTATATAAAGGTTTTTCTATATCTATCAATGCCTTTAAAGAAGCAAAAGCATTAACACGATCATCTTGACCATATCCTCCAATAAAAGCTCTATCAATTCCAACTTCTCTTGCTTTACCAGCTGGGACTACATAAATTTCAGCAGATGCAAAATCTTTTTCAGTAATTTTATATTTTTCATAAAGCATTTCTAAAAATTTAAGTTTTATTCTATCTGCAATTTCTTCTTTTGAATTTTCCTCTTTATTTTTTTCTATAGGAATTCCTCCAACTAAAACATTTAATTTTTCTCCAGGGATAGCTTCAGAAATTTTCTTTTCTGACTGAATTTTTCTTGCTAAATGGGGTAAAAGATCACAAATAGTAAAGACAGGATCTTCTTCTTTTTCTCCTATTTCAATTTTAACAGTTTCGCTATCTTTTTTTACTACTATCCCATGTAAAGCTAATGGTTGAGCAACCCAATGATATTTTTTTATTCCTCCGTAATAATGAGTTTTTAAAAATGCTAAGGAAGTATCCTCAAAAAGTGGATGAAGTTTTAGATCCAGTCTCGGAGTATCTATATGACTTGCTATAATTCTTAATCCTTCAGTAAGAGGTTTTTTCCCTTTCTGCCAGACTGCTAAGAATTTATTTTTATAAATAAAAAAACCTTTTTCCAATCCATTTTCTTTAAAGCCTTTTTTTTGAATCGCTTTTTTTATAAATTCTACTGTTTCTCTTTCTGTTTTAACTTGGGATAAAAAGTTTATATATTCCTTAGCTAATTTTTCCAAATCATCTTTTTCTTTTTGATCAATTAAATCAAAAACATGTTCTTCTTTAAAAGCAATTTTTTCTTTTAATTCTTTTATATTCATTTTTTTAATTTTTAAAAATTTTATATTAATTTTTTAGTGGAGATGGGGGGATTCGAACCCCCGACCTCCAGATTGCGATTCTGGCGCTCTCCCACCTGAGCTACATCCCCATATTATTGAGTCGTAAGTTGTGCCTTTGCTTTGTTAAAACGAATAAATAATTTGGAAATTTTATTAGCTGCTGTTTTCCAGTGAAAAATTCCTTTGCTTACACCTTTATGAAGCAAACTCTGAGCAATTCTCAATTGCTTTTCAGCATTTTCTAAATCCCCTTCTTCAAGATATTTCATAAATTTCTTAATTTCGGTTTTCACCCTTGTCTTAAAACTTTTATTCCTTAACCTCCTTTTTTCACTCTGAATTAATGCTTTCTTTGCTGATTTATGATGTGGCACACTAATCCCTCCCTCTTAAAAAATTTAAGCTTAACTTAATTTAATAATAATTCTTTATTTGTCAAGTAATCCAAAAATTGAAACCCTTCTAATAAATTAATTTTTAGAATAAATTAATTTTAGTTTGTATAAAATAACTAAAAATTTTTTAATTACTGAACAAAATTTAACCTTTTAGATCTTTTAATTTTAAAATAATGATTATAATTTAAAGTTGATGAAAACAATAAATATTAAAAAATTAACTATTCTTATTCTTTTTATAATGTTGTTTTTTCTTTGTTTTTCTTATTTACTAATTTTTAAATCTTTAAAAAATTATTTTTTTAAATTAGAAAAAGAAAATGCTAAAATAGTTATAACCAATTGTGAGAAATATTTCCAAAATAAGTTAACTCAATTGTATAATTTAACCAAAGACTGGGCAACACAAGATAATGCTTATTTTTTTATGAAAGGAAAAAAAGAAAAAGAATTTGTTGAAAGTAAGATTATTCCTGAAACATTTGAAATTTTTAAAGTAGATATACTTGTATATACTTATTTAAATGGAAAAATAAAAGCAGGTGGATGGTATAATAAAGAAAAGAAAAAAATTTATATCAATCCAAAATTAAACGAACTTATTAAATTATTTCTTCCATTGGTATCAAATAAAAAACCGGAAGGTATTAAAAAATTAATATTTTTTCAAAATAAACCTTTTATTTTAGCCATCCATCCTGTTGTAAAACCAAATAATATCACTCAAAAGGTTGGATATCTTTTTATAGGAAAATTTATAAGTTTTGAAGATATAAAAATTGTAAAAGAGTTATTTAATTTAAAAAATTTTGAGATTTTAAAATTGCAAAATCCTAAATATTCAAATATTAAATTTTTAAATGTTAGTTTAAATGAAATCACTTTATTGAAATCTCAATTTCTTAATGAAAAAAATATAGCTCTTAAAATAACATATCTTGTAAAAGGAAGTTTAATTAAGGATATTATTTCTCAGATTATAAATATTCAAACTGGTTTATCTTTAATCGTTGGATTATTAATATTTCTTCTTATAAATTTATACATTGTGAAACCTTTATTAAATTTAATTAAAGAAGTTAAGAAGATCAAAAAAAAGGAAAAATTTTCTATCAATTTAAATTTTAACACTGAGGAAATAAAAAATTTAGCTCTTACAATGAATGCGTTTTTAAAAGATATTTCTTTAAAAGAAAAAATTTATACAGCCATTGCTGAAAAATCTGAAAATTTGGTGATGCTTTTTAATAAAAATGGAGAGATCCTTTTTAAAAATCGTAAAATTCAACAATATTTATCTTCTGAGGAATTAAAAACATTCGTTAAAAATTTAATAAATTCAATAAAAGGTAATTCAGAAATTTTATATAAAGAAATCAAAATAAATGAACACTGGATAAATGTTCAAATTATTCCTATTGAAGAAAATCTATTTCTTGCAATAGGTCAAGATATTACAGCCTCTAAAGAAAAAGAAGAAAAACTTTTTAAATGGGCTACGCATGATTTTTTGACAAAACTTTATAATCGCAGGTATTTCGAAGATGCTTTTGAAAGAGTATTAGCTCTCTCAAAAAGAGGAGAAAAAGCTGTATTGTTATTTATAGATTGTGACGATTTAAAGAAAGTAAACGATACTTATGGACATCTTGCAGGAGATGAAGTATTAAAAACTATTGCCAAAGTTATAAAAGATAATATCAGAAAAGAAGATATAGCAGCAAGATGGGGAGGGGATGAATTTGTAGTTGTACTTAATAAATGCGAAAAGGATAAAGGTATTCGTATTGCAAAAAGAATTTCTGAAAGTATAGCCAGATCAGAAGTTAAAACAGAAAGAAAAAATATCACTCCAACTGTAAGTATTGGTGTTGTTGAAATAAAAGGAGATAAAGATATAAAGGATATACTTAAAATAGCTGATGAACTTGCTTATGAAGCAAAAAGAGATAAAAAAGATAAAATAAAATATTAAATTTTGAGAACTTTTGCTCCTTTTATTTTTCTTTTCCTTATATCTCTAAGTGCCTCATTAGCTTTTTCAAAAGGATAAATTTCTATTTCAGGTTTTAAAGGGATTTTTTCCGCTAAAGATAAAAATTCTGCAATATCTTTTCTTGTTACATTAGCTACCGATTTAATTTCTTTTTCTAACCAAAGATCCCTTGAATAATCAAGATTAAGGAGTTCGGTTTTATCAAATTCTTCTTTTCTTATAGCATTTATTACAAGTCTTCCAGCAGGGAGAAGATGTTTTAATACTGTTATAGGTGGTCTCCATACAGGTGTTGTATCAATAGCTGAATGAAGTTTTTCTGGAGGAATATCAGGAATATCACCTGCCCAGTAAGCACCAAGTTGAAGGGCAAATTCTCTTTCCTTTTGAGTACGGGAGAAAACAAAAACTTTTGTATCTGGAAAGAGATAGCGAATCATCTTCAACACCAAGTGCCCAGATGCTCCAAAACCAACAAGACCAATATTTTGTCCATTTTCGGGCTTAGCAAGCATAAGGGATCTATAACCAATAGCGCCAGCGCAAAAAAGAGGAGCAGTTTCTTCATAGCTAAGATTAGAAGGTAAAGGAAAAGCAAAATCTTCAGATATTTTGAAATATTCTGCATAACCTCCATGGGCATCTTTACCTGTTCCTTTAAATTCTGGACATAAATTTTCTAATCCCTTTTTACAAAATTCGCATTTACCGCATGCTGAATATATCCATCCTGCTCCTACTCTATCTCCTACTTTAAATTTTTTTACTTTCTTTCCTATTTCAACTACCTCCCCTACTATTTGATGTCCGGGGATTACAGGAAAAAATGAAGGACAAGCTCTACCTTCAATTTCATCTATTTCTGTATGACATACTCCGCATGCGTAAACTTTTATTACAATTTCATTTTCCTGAGGTACAGGATCCTCCATTTCCGTAAGTCTTAAAGGTTCCGAATCTTCTTCTACCTTTATAATTTTTTCAATAACCCAGGCTTTCATTTATCTCCTCCTTTTTTAATAGTTTTTTAACAATATACCAAATTTAAATTTTGTAAAATACTTAAACCAATAAAAAGCCGATCTTTTTATGTTGACAAACTAATCTTAAAGAGCTAAAATTCTTAAAAAATTAAGATGTTATTTAATTTTCACTTCGAAAGAGGTCTCCTATGATTAAAGAAATTATGGCAGATGATCTTCCTACAGATACCCAAGGAGTAAAAGTTCTTTTAGGAGAATATATTAATAAAGATTATCTATTTACTTATATTGGAACGATTTTATATAGCGAATCAGATATTCAAAACATATTTATCATAGAAAATAAATTCTGGGGAAGAATGCTTTTTATAAATAATACACTTCAATTTGCTTTAAGAGATGAATTTATTTATCACGAAGCACTTGTACATATCCCTGTTCAAGCTTCACCAGAAAATAGTATTAAAAGGGTACTCATTTGTGGAGGAGGGGATTTCGGAGCATCAAGAGAATTATTAAAATATCCACAAATTCAAGAAGTTATAATAGTGGACATAGATCCTAAAATTCCTGAACTTGTCCAAAAATATTTCCCTCAATTACTTCCGGAAAATCCTAAGGATCCTCGTCTGAAATTGATCACCGCAGATGCTTATCAAATGGTCAAAAAATATATGGAAAATAAGGAACTTTTCGATTTGGTGATAATTGATACAACTGATCCAGATATTAGCACTATCGGGATAACTCATGAACTTTCTCATGCTTTATTTTCTAAAGATTTTCATAAAATGCTCCTTAAAATCTGTCCACAAGGTATAATCGTTCAGCAATGTGGTACTCCGTTTACTATGAAAAATCTTTTAGTAGAAACTTATAAGATTTTTAAAGAGGTATATAAAAAAGAAGAAATTTATTGTTATAAAGCAGGTATACCTTCTTTTGGAGGCGATAATGCATTTATTATGAGGTGTCCGTATCCAAATCCAGAAATTCCTAAATGGAAGGAAATACCTAATACATATTATTATGATCATGATGTTCATAGAACCTCCTTTGGAATACCCAAGTTCTGGAAGGAGGCTTTAAAAGTATGAAAATTTTGGGAATCCTTGGCTCACCTCATAAAAATGGAGGATCAGCTCAATTACTTCTATCAGCTCTTAAATCTGCAGAAATAGAAGGAGCAGAAACTGAATTAGTAAGTGTATATGAGGCAGAAATAAAACCATGCATAGGATGTATAAGTAATGAAGAACCTAATTGTAAATATCCATGTATATTTGAGGACTATGGAAAAGTTTTACTTGAAAAAATTTATAAAGCTGATGGAATAATTTTCTCAACACCAATTTACTGGTTTGCTCCTTCTGGTCCTTTAAAGATTTTAATTGATAGAATGACATGTCTTGAAAATATGGTTGCCTGCGGAGAACAAAGTTATATGGAGGGAAAAGTTGTAGGTGTTATAGCTGTAGGTTCTGATGCTGGAGGTCCATTTGTAGGAGGTTATCTTATTACTACTTTTACTTCTATGGGAGCCATAATTCCCCCTTGGGGTATTGCTTATTCTCATAAAAGTAAAAATGCTATTTATGACGATAAAGCTCTTATGGATGCTATTAATATAGGACTTTTAGTTGCAAAAATGGTTTCAACAGTAAAAGGAGAAAAAAAAGAACTTATTTTTATTGAAGATAAAAAACTCCTTGAAAAAATAAGAAAATGGGTGTTAAATGAATTAAATAAATATAAAACAAATAAAGAGGTAATAAAAATTGGAGAAAGAGGAATATCAAAAAGCAATATTTAAAGCAATTCGTGAAAGAAGAAGTATTCGTAAATATGAAGAAAAGATACCAGAAAGAGAAAAAATTTTAAAAATTCTTGAAACTGCTATTTGGGCTCCTTCTGGATTAAATAATCAACCTTGGAGATTTGTAGTCATTTGGTCAGATGAAATAAAACAAAAATTAGCAGAGCTTACCAGATATAAAGAAACCCTTTCTAAAGCCCCTGTGCTTATAGGCGTTTTTTTGGATAAAGCAGTAATGTATCACAGAATCAAAGATCATCAATCTGCAGGAGCATGTATTCAAAATATTTTATTATTAGCACATGCATTAGGTTTAGGTACTTGCTGGCTGGGTGAAATTATTAAAAATGAAGAAAAAGTAAAAGAGATATTAAATTTACCAAAAGAACAATACGAATTGTGTGCATTTATTACCATAGGATATCCAAAAAATAAAAGTAAAAAAACAGATAGATTTCCTTTAGAACATTTTATAATAAAAGAAATCTAATCAAAAAAGGAGTCGAATATGAAACTTAAATCTCTATTTGTTATTTTAACTATTTTAGTTTTTCTTTTTTTGTGTAAAACTGGTATTACTAAAGTATGTCCAGAAGTAAAAGAACTTCAAAAAAGGATTGAAAAAAGTAATGTAAAGATTTTAAAGATTTTAAAATCTCCAGTTCCTGGGTTATGTGAAGTAATTGTTGAACTTCCAAATGATAAAAAATCTGTATTTTATACAGATTATAAAGGCGATTTTATAATTATAGGAAAAATTCTTGACCTTAAACATAAAAAAGATATTACAAAAGAACGGATTATTTTTTTAAATAAGCGATATTTAAATGCCTCTCAATTGGCTGAACTTGAAAAATTAGTAGTTTTTAAATATGGAAATTCTCCAAATATAATTTATCTTATTACTGATCCAAAATGTCCTTTTTGTAGAAAAGCTGAACGTATATTAGATAAACTTGTTAAAGAAGGAAAGATAGCAGTTAAAGTAGTACTTTTTCCTTTAGAAAAAATACATCCTGGTGCTACAAATATGGCTGTTTCTATTATATGTGATAATAAAGGATTTTCTGAATTAATAAACGGATATAATAATAAAAACTTATGCAAAAGCGGTAAACAAAAAATTAAAAAAAGTGTCGATCAGATGCTTAAATGGAAAATTTATGCTGTACCTACTTATGTATTTTCTGACGGAGAAATAAGAATGGGTGTTTTAAATGAAGAAGAACTATTGGAAAAGATTGCAAAGCTTAATAATAAGAAATAATGCTTAGTGTTGAAGAAAAGAAGTATTTATTAAAACTTGCAAGGAGGACTATAGAAAATCATTTTAAAAAAATTTCCAAAAAAGAAGTTCCTCCAAAAGAGTTTCGCAATCTTTTTGAAAAAAGAGGAGCTTTTGTCACGCTTTCAAAAGAAGGTAATTTAAGAGGTTGTATCGGTATTTTAGAACCTCTTTATCCGCTTTATCAAACTGTTCAAGAGATGGCTATTTCTTCCGCTTTTGAAGATCCTCGTTTTCCTCCTCTTTCTGAAAAAGAATTACCTTTTATAGAAATTGAGATCTCGGCCCTTTCACCTCTTAAAAAAGGCTCTCCTGAAGAAGTTAAAGTGGGGAAACACGGTGTTTATTTAATAAAAGGAATTTATAAAGGGGTATTATTACCTCAGGTACCAGTAGAATATGGATGGGATAAAAAAACTTTTCTTGAACATGTGTGTTTAAAAGCAGGACTTCCTCGTGATTGCTATAAAGACCCAAAAGTTACAATTTATTTATTTACTGCCGAAGTTTTTAAGGAGAGTGATTTTTTATAAAATCACTTTAAAAATTTTAAAAATCTTTTAATATAATCAATTTACAATGAATCCAGATGAAAAATGGAAAAAAATTGAAGAAGCAAGAAAAATTTTAAAATTACCTGTAAAAACTACACGGAAAGAAATTATTGAAAAATATAGAAAAATGATAAAAAATTGTCACCCAGATAAGGGTGGAAATGAGGAAATAGCTAAAAAAATTAATGATGCTTATCAAATCCTTATTGAATATTGTGATAATTATATTATAGAATTGAATCGAACTCCAAATGGAATCACACCTGATGAGTGGTGGTTTCATCAATTTGGAAATGATCCTATATGGGGAAGAAAAGTTAATAAAAATTTTAAAGATGAAAAGTAAAGAAATATGTTAGTTGTACAAAAATACGGTGGAACCTCTGTGAAAGATTTAGAAAAAATCAAAAATGTAGCAAAAAGGATAATTTCTTATAAAAATAATGGACATGATGTAGTAGTTGTTGTTTCTGCAATGGCTGGAGAAACAGATAGACTTATAAATTTAGCAAAGCAAATTACAGAAAATCCGCCTTTAAGAGAACTGGATTTACTGGTCTCAACTGGTGAACAAGTAAGTTCTGCTCTTCTTTCTATAACTCTTCAAAGTATGGGATATCCTTCTATAGCCTTACTTGGGTATCAAATTCCTATTTATACTACTGATTTATTTACAAAGGCAAAAATAAAGGACATCAAAGCTGATAAAATAAAACAAGAACTTTCTAAAGGGAAAATTGTGGTTGTTGCAGGATTCCAAGGAGTAACTGAAAATGGAGATATTACTACTTTGGGAAGAGGTGGCTCAGATACCACTGCTGTTGCTTTAGCAGCGGTTCTTAAAGCTGATATTTGTGAAATTTATACAGATGTAGAAGGAGTATATACTGCTGATCCCCGCATTGTTCCTCAAGCAAGAAAGTTAAAAAAAATTTCTTATGAAGAAATGCTGGAAATGGCAAGTTCTGGAGCTAAGGTTTTGGAAATGCGTTCTGTTGAATTAGCTATGATTTACAAAGTTCCATTAATTGTCAGATCAAGCTTTTCAAATGCTGAAGGAACTTTAATAACAGAGGAGGATGAGGAAGTGGAAAAAGTAGTAGTTTCTGGAGTAACATATAATAGAAACGAGGCAAGAATTAGTATTTATGGAGTACCTGATAAACCTGGAATAGCTGCAAGTATTTTTGGTCCTATTGGAGAAAAAGGTATTGTAGTTGATATGATTATTCAGACAGCTCGTCCTGGAGGAATTGCTGATCTTACTTTTACAGTACCAAAAATAGACTATAAACAGACTTTACAAATAGTCGAAGAAATTGCTAAAAAAATAGGTGCTGAAAAAGTAGAAGGAGATGAAAATATAGCCAAAGTATCTATTATTGGTGCAGGTATGAGAACACATCCAGGAGTTGCTACGAAAATGTTTGAAACTCTTGCAAAACACGGGATAAATATTATGATGATTTCTACTTCTGAGATAAAAATTTCTTGCGTTATTGATGAAAAATACACTGAACTTGCAGTAAGAGCTCTTCATGAGGCTTTTAATCTTGGGGATGAAGATTTAATAAAAGAAGAAAAATTTATATAAGTAATTTTTCTAAATATGAAAAAAATAGAAATTTATGATACAACTTTAAGAGACGGGGCTCAAGCAGAAGAAATTACATTTTCTTTAGAAGATAAAATTAGAATTGCTTTAAAGTTAGATGAATTTAAAATTGATTATATTGAAGGAGGATGGCCTGGATCCAATCCCAAGGATTTTCAATTTTTTAAAGAAATCAGAGATTATTATCTAAAACATGCTAAAATCGTAGCATTTGGAAGTACTCATCATCCCCAAAAAAAACCTGAAACTGACGAAAATTTAAAAAATCTCATTTTATCTAAAGCACCTGTAATAACTATTTTTGGTAAAGCTTGGACTGTTCATGTAAAAGAGGCTTTAAAAACTTCTTTGGAGCATAATCTTGAGATAATTGGCAATTCTATAAAATTTTTAAAATCACATGCAGAGAAAGTCTTTTTTGATGCTGAACACTTTTTTGATGGCTTTAAGGATGATCCCGATTATGCAATAGAGGTCATAAAAACAGCGAAAAAGGCTGGAGCGGATTGTATTATTCTTTGTGACACCAATGGTGGAACTTTACCTTATGAGTTAGCAGAAATTATTAAAGAGGTTAAAAAAAGATTAGGTGAGAATTTTAAATTTGGTATACATGCTCATAATGATTCAGAATGTGCTGTAATTAATACTCTTGAAGCTGTAAGACAAGGCGCTATCCAGGTACAAGGAACAATTAATGGAATCGGAGAAAGATGTGGTAATGCAAATCTTTGCTCTGTAATTCCGAATTTGGTTTTGAAGATGGGATATACCTGTAGTTGCGCAGATGTATTATATAAACTAACAGAAGTTTCCAGATATGTATTTGAGATAGCCAATATTCCTCCAAATCCTCGTCTTCCATTTGTTGGACGTTCAGCTTTTGCTCATAAAGGAGGTGTTCATGTTTCTGCAGTTCTTAAATCTCCAAAAACTTATGAGCATATAGATCCTACTTTAGTAGGTAATGTAAGAAGAGTTCTTGTTTCCGAACTTTCTGGCAAAAGTAATATTATATACAAAGCAAAAGAGCTGGGAATTGAACTGGAAATGGATAGTCCGTTATTAAATAAAATTGTAGAAGAGATTAAAAAACTCGAAGCTGAGGGATACGAATTTGAGGCTGCGGAAGCATCTTTAGAACTTTTGATTTATAAATTAATGGGTGAACCAAAACAATATTTTGAGTTGCTAAGTTATAAAGTATTAGATCTAAAACATCTTAAAAATTCTTCTCAATCTGAGGCAACAGTACTGGTAAGAGTTCCACCTGGTGTGGGAGAGGTAGAGCATACTGCAGCACTGGGAAATGGTCCTGTAAATGCACTTGATAATGCTTTAAGAAAGGCTTTAGAAAGATTTTATCCGCAGATTAAAGAAATGGAACTCGAGGATTATAAAGTTAGGGTTTTACCTGGTCTCCCTGGCACAGCATCGAAAGTCAGAGTTTTTATAATTTCAAAAAGCAAAGACAAAAAATGGGGTACAGTAGGTGTTTCTACAGATATTCTGGAAGCAAGTTGTCAAGCTTTGATAGATTCTTATACATATAAACTTTTTTTGGATAAAAAAAAGAGATAATTTAAATGCCTATCCGAATTTCCTTTGCTGGTAAAGGAGGAACAGGAAAAACAACGCTTGCTGCTTTACTTATTAATTATTTAATAGAAAATAATAGAACTCCTATTCTTGCAGTTGATGCAGATCCAAATGCTAATCTTAATGAACTTCTCGGAGTCGATGTAGAAATTACTCTTAGAGAAATTAAAGATGAAATAAGAACCAGTGTCCCAGAAGGTATGCCACGTTATTCTTATGTAGAAATGAGATTAAACCAGGCTATAATTGAAGCAGAAGAATATGATCTTTTAGTTATGGGACAGCCAGAAGGCCCAGGTTGTTATTGCCCAGCTTATGCATTTCTCTCACAAGCTATAGAAAAACTTCTTAGATCCTATAAATACATTGTGATGGATAATGAAGCTGGCATGGAACATATATCAAGACTAAATCTTGCTGAAATGGAGCATCTTATTATAATCTCAGACGCAACTTTAAGGGGTATCCAAACCGCAGGAAGGATATCAAAACTTGTTTTTAATTTACCTATTAAAGTGGAAAGGTGTTGGTTAATTGTAAATCGATGTCCACAGCCTGTACCTGAAGAACTCCGAGATTATGCTCAAAAAATTGCTCAAGAAAATAAATTACAACTTTTAGGATTTTTACCAGAAGATCCAAATATTATAAAGTATGAAATTAATCAAATTCCTGTATTTGAATGGAAGAATTCAATTTTAAAACCAGCTTCTTATAAATTATGGGATGAAATATTGAACAAATTCAGGGTATAAAGATGGGAAATAAAAAGGTATTTAAGATTTATAACAGTCTTTCAAAAAAATTAGAAGAATTCAAACCCCTTAATCCTCCAAAAGTTACTATGTATGTATGTGGGATTACTGCTTATGATTCTCCGCACTTAGGTCATGCAAGATCTGCAATAATTTTTGATGTGCTTTATAGATTTTTGATGTCACTTGGATATGATGTAATTTATGTAAGAAATATTACGGATATCGATGATAAAATTATTAATCGTTCAAATAAAGAAAAAATATTCTGGAAGGATTTAACTGAGAAATATATAAAAGAATATGAAGATGCTATAGAAAAATTGAAGGTTTTAAAACCTACTTATGAACCAAGGGCATCAGAACATATTTCTGAAATTATAGAGATCATAGAAAAATTAATAAAAAACGGACTTGCCTATGTAAGTGACGGAGATGTTTATTTTGAAGTAAAGAAATTTCCTTCTTATGGAAAGCTTTCAGGTAGGAAAATAGATGAATTAATAGCTGGAGCAAGAATAGAAGTTTCTGAAAAAAAGAAGGATCCATTAGATTTTGCATTATGGAAATCCGCTAAACCAGGAGAACCTTTTTGGGAAAGTCCATGGGGTAAAGGACGTCCTGGTTGGCATATTGAATGTTCTGCGATGAGTCTTAAATATCTTGGAGAAACTATTGATATTCATGGTGGTGGATTGGATCTTATATTTCCTCATCATGAAAATGAAATTGCACAAAGTGAGGGGGCTACCGGTAAACCTTTTGTGAGGTATTTCGTCCATCATGGTCTTATAACTGTTGAAGGAGAGAAAATGTCAAAAAGCTTGGGGAATTTTGTAGTTGTAGATTATCTTCTAAATAAATTCCATCCAGAAGTAATCAGAGCATTCCTTCTATCAAAACATTATAGAAGCCCTTTAGATTATTCTGAAAAAAATATAAAAGAGACTGAAAAAGCAATATATCATTTATATGAAACTTTATATTGGTTAAAAAAAGCAATTCCTCAAAAAGAAGGTCTTCTTTCTAAAAAAGCAAGAGATCTCGAAAGAAAATTTTTGGAATTTGAAGAAAAATTTGAATCCGCGCTTTTAGAAGATTTAAATACTGCTTTAGCTTTGGGACATCTTTTTAAATTTGAAAATGAAGTATATAACTTTATTACAAGAAATCCCTTTCCTACTGCAGAAGAAGTTATATTACTTGAAAATATTGCACAAAAAATCAAAGATACTGCAGGAAAAATCCTTGGTATCGGGGATACAGATCCTTTAATTTTCTGGCAAGAAGAAAGAACTCGCAAGCTTCAGCAGAAAGGTATAAATATAGAAGAAATTGAAAAAATGATTTTAGAAAGACAAAAAGCAAGAAAGGAAAAAAATTTCACCTTAGCTGATGAAATAAGAAATAAACTTCGAGAAATGGGAATAGTTCTTAAAGATACAAGGATAGAAACTTTTTGGTATGTGGAATAAATGATATGGTTTGATTATATTGTATTAGGAATTATTGCATATTTTGTTATACGAGGCATTCTTTCAGGATTTATTAAAACTATATTTTCTTTTATAGGAATGATTACAGCTTTTTTGTTTTCTGGCTGGCTTTCTCTAAAAATTAATCCTTATATAGCTAAATTTATTACAAATAATCCAAAACTCTTTCCTATTATAGGGGTTATATTAAGCTTTATAATAATTTATTTATCTTTTGTATTTTTAGGCTGGCTAATTATTAAGATTTTAAAAACCCTTAATCTTGGCTTTGTGGATAGAATACTCGGAGGATTATTAGGTTTTATTAAAGCATGTCTTCTTATAACTTTTTTATATTTATTGTTTACCCTCTCCTATCCCCCCATAAAAAAGATTGTTAAAAAAAGTTATACTTATCCTCTTATAAATTATACTTTAAACATCTCTTCTCGTTTTATACCAAAGGAATGGAAAGATTTTCTAAAAACTCATAAAATTCCTTTCGTAGATTTTACTGTTTCTTCTCCAGTTAAAGAAATAGCCTTTTTAAAGGCATAAGCAAAGGCTTTAAAAATACTTTCTGCTATATGATGAGAATTTTTGCCATAAAAATTTCTTATATGTAAGGTAAACTTTCCATTCATTGAAAGAGCCATGAAAAATTCTTCAATAAGTTCTGTATCAAAATTTCCAATTTTTTCACTTGGAAATTTTGCTTCAAAATGAAGGTATGGTCTTTTTGCAAGATCTATTACAACCTGAGTTAAAGCTTCTTCCATTGGAATAACCGCATCTCCATAACGGGCAATATTTTTTCTTCCCTCTAAGGCTTCATCTATAGCTTCTCCAAGTACAATTCCTATATCTTCTACAGTATGATGATAATCAACTTCCAGATCTCCTTTAGCTATAATTTCTAATCCCATACCTGAATGATAAGCTAAAAGATCAAGCATATGATCAAAAAAACCGATTTGTGTACGAATATTTACCTCTTTAGATTCTTTACCCCATAAATCCAGTTTTATCCTTATTTCTGTTTCTTTTGTTTTTCTGATTTTTTCTATAAATCCCACCTTTTCCTCCTTTTATTTGATTTCTCCTATTCCTTCTGCTTTAAATTCTACTAAAAGTGTAATTTTTCTATTTACTGGTAAAGGGCTCGAAAGCTTCAAACATTCCTTTACTACTTCATTAAATATTTCTTCTGGTGATTTTTTTATAAACTTATAATTAATTATTTCTCCTTGGGATGATATTTTTAATAATACAAGAGCATAAAGATCTCTTTTTCTCCTGAGATAAATTGGTACTTCAAAATTCTGTTGCAATTTCCTTTTTATCAAAAGTAAATAATTTAAAGAAATTCCTCCTGAATCTCCAAAATCTTCATTGCCTTTTTTATTCTCCAGACTAAGCAATCGTTGTTTTAAAAGTGCCAATTCTTTTTCTGAAAGTGTTGGGTTATTAGAAGAAAGAATTTTCTTTTTTATTTGTGCTACTTTTAATTGAGCAAGTTTTTGAGTAAGTAATTCATTTTCTCTCTCGGTTATCTCTTGTTTTACTAATCTTTTTTTGGGAAGCTTTTCTTTTTTTCTTATTATTTTTGATGTTCTTTTTTGAGGTATTTGTGTAGCAGAAATTTTTTATGTTTTTTTAAGATTTT